>Ga0224557_1001204_pt1 | contig 25748 bp, 23 predicted proteins | sample 714S31014metaG_FD_180677 | JGI IMG/M metagenome (GOLD analysis project Ga0224557, IMG submission 180677) | Peat soil microbial communities from Stordalen Mire, Sweden - 717 S3 10-14 | ecosystem: Environmental > Terrestrial > Soil > Wetlands > Peat | place: Sweden: Norrbotten County, Stordalen... | reverse complement strand
TTCACGCCCGGCGCGGAGCTATCGTAGGCAAAAATGGCAGCGATGCCGCACATTCAAATCAAAAATGGAAAGTTGAGATCTGAAATTTGGAAATGGGGCGCGTTGCTGCTTTCTGCTCTCCCAATTCCTGTTTTCTTCAAATCACGTCCGCAAACGTGCGTTCCATCTTGCGGAAATACCAGATGCCGCTCAAACATAGGATGAAGGTCAAAACAATGGACATTACAAGGGCTGGCCAATAAAAGTCTATTTGACCATTTGGGTATATTGGGTTTCGCAAGCAGGCCCAGCGAAAGCCGTCAATGACGCCGACCATCGGGTTGAGCGAGTAGAGCAACCGCTCCGGAATGTTAAAACCATGCCAGTGCCTGATGATTGGCACATAGGCGCTGCTGTAGCCGACCGGCGAAAGAAAGAACCCGAACTGCACGATGAAGGGGAGGATGTAACGGAAATCGCGATATTTCACATTCAACGCGCACAGCCAGAGTCCCGCGCCAAACGCCGCGCCAAACGCCAGTGCCACGAAGAGCGGCAGCGCCAGCAGCCGCCAGTCCGGCAGGAATTGAAACCAGACCATCGTCAGAACCATCAGTCCCACCGTGATGAGAAAATCCACGAAGCTGGTGATGACCGAGCCGGCGGGAACAATGAGGCGCGGAAAGTAAATCTTGGAAATCAAGTTCGCGTTGCCGACGAGGCTGTTGCTGGAGGCGCTCAATGATGTGGAAAAGAACTGCCAGGGCAGTTGCGCCGCCATCACCACCAGGAAATAGGGCACGCCCATCGGACCGGACAATTTGGCGATGCGGTTGAAGACGAGGGTGAACACCACCGTCGTCAGAAACGGCTGGATCACCGCCCAGGCAATGCCGATGACCGTCTGCTTGTAGCGGACGAGGATGTCGCGCCAGGCGAGAAAGTAAAACAGTTCGCGGTAGCGCCACAAATCACGCCAGTAATTCTTCTCGGCGCGTCCGGGTTCGATGATGAGTTCAGTCATGCAAAAAGCCGAAAGTGGAAAGCTGACAACAGAAATTCATTTCAGCTGTTAATCCGGGGGCAGGCTGCCGCACGTGGCTGTTGGGAGAACTTTTTCTCCGAAGCCACCCGGCGTATGTCAAATTGTCCGCGTCGGAACACCGACGTTTATTTTCCGTTTTTCCCGCCATGTCCGCCCAATATGGCCAGGACGAACGGCATGACCCGCTTCGCGTTTCTTTCCCAACTCTTGAGCATCCGGACACGGGCCAGCGCAAATTCGCGCTCCGCGCCGGGAAGTTCCCGCGCCCCGGTCAGGATGCGGTCCAGCCGGTCCTGGCTGTCATCGAAATAGGTAAGCACCTGCTGGCGCAGAAAGCGATTGGCCAGATTCCGCAGTTCGGCCACCGCCTCGTAATGCGCCCGGCGGTCGCCCGCCACATAGACGGTCCGCACCGCGCCCAAATCCAGCAGATACCGCAAACCCTGGCTGGCCGAGCCTTTGCTCAAGTTGAGGCGCTCAATGAATTCATCCTGCGGCAGAGGTTTGGGTGAAATAAAAAGAAGTCCGTAAATCTCGGCCACGGACGGCGGCTGGCCCAGCGCCCGGGACAGTTGGACAAACAGATGGATGATTTCAACCTCCACGGGGTTCAAACGCACGGCCCTCGCGCCGTCCGGCGTTTCCACGGTTTCAATCGGATTCCGTTTCACAGGCCGGAGTATGGCAGAATCGCCAAACAGTTCAATGACAAATGAGCAAAAAAACGCCATGGCCGCACCGTCGCCAGCTTCACGCAAGATGCGTCCGCCCGGCACCCGGATTCAAGCAGATGAAATCATCGTCTTCGACGAGGCTGATGTGGATTTTGACAGCGGGCGGATTTGTCGCAACGCGGGGTCTTAAAGCCACGGACGCCACTGATCCAAGGTGGCTTCCAAAGATTTGATTTCATCCGCGCGCAAATTCGCCAATGGCGGGCGCACGGGTCCACCCGCCATGCCGATCAGTTCCATCATCGCCTTCATCGCCGAAACTTCGTAGCCCTTGCGGCGCGCACGGAGCGCATAGAGCGGAACGACCAGTTCGTTCATCAGCTTCGTCAACTCCGCGGAATGTCCGGCGGAAGCCAGCTCATGCAGGCGCAGGGAAAGTTTCGGCGCGACGTTCGCAATGCTGGAAGTGTAGGTGCGGACGCCCATGGAATAATACGCCGGCACCATGTCATCGCCCGCGCCGCCGATCCAGTGCAGCCGGTCGCCGACGTGCTGCCGGATCATTTGATAACGGCGGATGTCCGCCTGGCCGTCTTTCCACGCGATGAGGTTCGGAATTTGTTGCGCCAGTTTTTCCACGAGCGCCGGTGGCGGAGCAAACCAGTCGCGACTGTAGATCAACATGCCGAGCGGCGTCGCCTCCGCAATGCCGCGATAGTAGGCGATAATCCCTTCGTCGTCCTGGCTCGGATAATACGGCGGAAATGCGAGGATGCCGTTCACGCCGGCAACTGCCGCCTGCCTTGCCAGTTCCGCGGCAATCGGCGGGTTAAAACCCGTGCCCGTCAGCACCGGCACTTTGCCGTTCACTTCTTCGACGGTCGTTTTCACCACAGCCAGGTGTTCCGCCGGCGACAGCGAATGAATTTCCCCCGTGCCCGCGGGCGCGACGATGGCGCAAATCGGATGCTTCAACAGCGAGCGCAAATTTTTCCGCAGGCCGTCGAGGTCGAGCGACAAATCTTTTTTGAACGGCGTGCAGGGAAAGGAAATAACGCCGCCCAGCCGGTTGCGAAGTTCGTTCGGTTTCATGGGGGGAGTTTTATAGTAAATATCAGCGGGTTTTTCAATCCGTTTCAGCGAACCAGACATGGACGCTTCGGATCAAATTTCCAGCCGGGAATCAAATGCTGCATCGCCGCCGCGTCGTCGCGCGCGCCGGGGCCGGCTTTTTCATAGAGCGCGTGCGCTTTTTTGATTTGCGCCATGTCTATTTCCACGCCGAGGCCGGGCAGATCGGGAACGGCGACGCAGCCGTTCACAATCTTGAACGGCTCGCGTGTCAGCCGCTGGCCGTCCTGCCAGATCCAATGCGTGTCTATCGCCGTAATTTTTCCCGGCGCGGCGGCGGCGACGTGCGTGAACATCGCGAGCGAAATGTCGAAATGATTGTTCGAGTGCGAACCCCACGTCAGCCCGCCCCAGTCGCGGCAAAGCTGGGCGACGCGCACCGAACCTTGCATCGTCCAGAAATGCGGATCGGCCAGCGGAATGTCAATGGCCTTGAGCCGGAGCACATCGGCAAGCTGCGGCCAGTCGGTCGCGACCATGTTGGTCGCCACCGGCAATCCGGTGGCGCGGCGGAATTCCGCCAGAACTTCGCGCCCGGACAAACCATTTTCCGCGCCGCACGGATCTTCGGCGTAGGCGAGCAATTGATTTTTATTTTTGCAAAGTGAAACGGCTTCGGCCAGCGGCCACGCGCCGTTCGGATCGAGCGTGATGCGCGCTTTCGGAAATTTTTCCGCCAGCGCGGTGACGGCTTCCATTTCCTGCGCGCCGGAAAAAACGCCGCCCTTGAGTTTGAAATCATTAAACCCGTAGCGCGCGTGCGCGGCTTCTGCGAGCCGCACGATTGAATCCGTCGTCAACGCTTCTTCATCACGCAACCGCAGCCAGTCGTTTTTTTCATCGGGCGCGTTGCGATACGGCAGATTCGTTTTCCGGCGGTCGCCGATGTAAAAAAGATAGCCGAGCATCTCGATGGATTTGCGCTGCTGACCTTCGCCCAGCAATGCGGCCACCGGCACGCCGAGAAATTGTCCGAGCAAATCGAGCAGCGCGCTTTCAATCGCGGTGACGGCGTGAATTGTCGTGCGCAAATCATAAGTTTGGATTCCGCGCCCGCCGGAATCGCGGTCGGCGAAGCGTTCGCGGACGGAGTTGAGAATCGCGTTGTAATCGCCAATGGATTTTCCAATGACAAATGGTTTCGCTTCATCAAGCGTCTGACGGATGCGTTCGCCGCCGGGAACTTCGCCGACGCCGGTGTGGCCGGCGTTATTTTTCAGAATGACGACGTTGCGCGTGAAAAACAGCCCGTGCGCGCCGCTCAAGTTGAGCAGCATGCTGTCATGTCCGGCGACCGGAACGACGAGCATTTCGGTGACGACCGGCGCGGCGAATGATTTGTGATTCGGCATCGGGAATTCAATTCAATTCATTTGCCCGCCGTCGAATCGAGCTTCAATTCAAGCCGTTTGATTTCGCCGACGACGAACAGGTAAAAGAATATCGCGCCCAAGGCGTTCGCGCCGACAAAAATCAATGCCGCCGCAAATCCGCCGCTGCCCTTCACGAGATAGCCGATCACAATCGCCGTGGTGATCGCCGCCGTGTTGCCGATCATGTTGAACAGGCCGCCGCTCAAGCCGATGATTTCCTTGGGCGATGTGTCGGACACGACCGCCCAGCCGAGCGCACCAAAACCTTTTCCGAAAAATGCGAGGCACATGATGACGACGGCAACCCAGTCCGCCGTGACATAATTGCAGACAATCATCACGCACGAGAGCAACATGCCGAGGACGATGGGCAGTTTTCGCGCAAACGAAAGCGAGCGTCCGTGTTTGAGCAGCCAGTCGGAAAATTGTCCGCCGAGAATTCCGCCCGCGCAGCCGCACAGCGCCGGCAGCACCGCAACGAAGCCGACTTTGAGGATGGACATGCCGCGATTTTCCAAATAAGGCGGGAACCACTGGATGAAAAAATAAGTGATGGTCGTGATGCAAAATTGTCCGAGATAAACTCCCAGCAGCATCCGGCTGCCGAGCAATTGCCGGACGTGCGACCATTTGACCGTGAAACGTGCGCCGGTTTTGCCGGCCATGTCCATGTTGACCAGCGCGCCGCCTTGTTCAAGGTAGGCCAGCTCGGTCGGGCTGACATGCGGATCACTTTTCGGACTGTGAACGAATTTGAACCATGCCGGCGTGAGCACCATGCCGAGCGCGCCCATCGTCCAGAAAACATATTGCCAGCCGAAGTTATGGACGATCCAGCCCATCAATGGCGCGAACAGCACGAGCGAAAAATATTGCGACGAATTAAAAATGGCCGTGGCGGTGCCGCGTTCCTTCGTCGGAAACCACGCGGCGACAAATCGCCCGTTGCCGGGAAACGCTGGTGCCAGCGCAAAGCCCGCGAGAAAGAGCAGCGCGAACAGTGCGAAGAACGCGGCGTGCCCGTGCAACGTTCCGGCAAAGCCCATCAGGAAAATGGCCAGCGACCAGAAAAAAATTCCCGCGCCATAGACACGTTTGGAGCCGAAGCGGTCGAGCAGCCAGCCCGCCGGGAGTTGCGCGACGACATACGACCAGCCCCACGCCGAAAGCAGATAACCCATCCAGACCGAATCCAGGCCAAGGCTGTCCGACAAATTAGTCTTGGTGAGCGAAACCGTGGCGCGGTCGCCGTAATTGAGCGAACTCGCGAAGAACAGCATGAACACGATGAAATAGCGCGTGTGGTTTTTCATCGTGAACGGATTTTCTTCACAAAAAATTATTAGACCAAGTTTGGAGATGGCTTGTATCCATGAATTTCATAATAACTCGACCTCGCGCGGGTCGGCCGGGTTGACTCGGAGCTTGCACTCGCCTGTGGGTGAAATTCTTTGGGAAATATACTGCTGGGCTTTCTCCTCGCTCCAAAAAGGAGCATCAGCCTGTCCCAAGTCACTCCAATGAACCTTCGGGGTAACAAGATATTGTTTCCCGCCATAATCCAGCTCGCAGGCCAGCAACCATGACCAGCCATCGGCATTGCCGCCTTCTGCGGCAAATCGCTTCTTCTCCAGTCGCCGTTTGGTGCATCGTGCCGGGATAACCGGCCAAGCCGCCCTTTTTGATTTTGCCAGCATGGCATTCAGAAATGCGCTTGCGAACGCCGCCAGAATGCCTCCGCAAACCAGCGCTACGCCCAGGTTTATGTGACCAAGTTGGGGAAGGAAAACCAGCAGCAGCCCGGCTAGAAAAACGGGTATCCCGAGAAATGAAAGACCCAACACCGCGAAACTCCGCTCCGACATCATCGGCTTTGGCTTTTTATCACAAAGCCTGATGATGACCAAAACCACAAAGGCGACGGTCATGATGCCAACAAGCGCCAGCACAAAATATTGAGCGATGTAAAATGGCGTGCTCATCGAATCTGCCTGACTAGGCATTCAACCCGCAGCGCGTGCATGATTTTCACTGCGGTCTTTGCTGTCATGATTTTATGAAAACAGATTTGCGAATTGCCAACAACAATTGTTTTGCCAGCGCGTTTGAAAGTTCCGCGAGGTTTTGGACTGCGGCAGCCCTCTGCCGCTTTGCGTCGCTCGTGTTGCGGTGAAAAAGCGGCAGAGGGCTGCCGCAGTCCAAGACGCTGACGCGCGGTGCGCTCATCCCACGTCAATTGTCCGGCTACAGTATTTTTTATGCCGCGCTAAACTTTGTGTTCCGCCGCGACCCATTTCAAGCTGTGGTCGCCGGTCACCGCCACCGTTTCCGGCGGCGAATCCAGACGGAAATACGACCACGGGCCGGGGATGAACGGATATTTTTCGATGACGCGCTCGTCAATCTCCACGCCCAGCCCATGACCCTTCGGCACGATCAGGTCGCCGCGCTCGATGGCGAGCGGTTCGCGCAAAATTTCCCCGGCGAGCGGCCATTCATACATGACCTTGCGCCCCGGCTCGGCATAGACCGGATATTCGAGCCATTCGACAACTTCGCCCGGCCAGCAGACGCCGAGATGCGCGGCGGCGAGAACTTCCAGCGCCGTTCCCCAACTGTGGAAGGCAAAGCGCAAACCTTTTTTCTGCACCGCCGCAAAAACGCGCCGGCCCATCGCGAACCCGCCCTGGCAGCAGACATCCATCTGGATGTAATCCGCCGCGCCCGTTTCGATGAGGTCGTAAAAACCGGCCTCGTCCTGCTCGTGTTCGCCGGTGGCGATGGGCACAATTTTTTGCGCGCGCAAACGGCGATACGCCGCGCGATCGTCCGGCGGCATCGGTTCTTCGAGCCAGGTCGGATTGAACTTGGCGATTTCGCGCATGAGTTGCATGACGGTTTCGAGCGAATAACTTTTGTCGCCCATGCGCCACCACGAATGCGCGTCAATCATCAGCCCCACATCCGGGCCGACGGCCTTGCGCATCTGCCGGACGGTTTCCAAATCCAGTTCCGGCCCGAGCGCGGGGCGCATTTTGTAGGCGGTGAATCCCATCTTGGCGATGATGGCCGCTTCCGCCGCGTAACCTTCCGGCGACATATACATTCCCGCGCTGCCGTAAAGTTTGATGCGGTCGCGCTTGCGTCCGCCGATCAATTCCGAGAGCGCGCAGCCTTCAAACCGCGCCGCGAGATCAATCAGCGCGATTTCCACGGCGCAATAAGTCTTGGTCAATTCCAGATCGCCAACGAATTTTAATTCCGCCCATTTGCGCGGGTCTTTGCCCAGCAAAAACGAACGGATGACTCCGTGGATTTCGTGCTGGGCGCGTTCGTGCGCCGGTCCGGGCGCATAACCGACAAGGCCGTTGTCGGTCTTCACGCGGATCAACATGGCGTCGCGCTTGATGACCGTCCGTTCGCCGCCGTAAAACGGCAGGCGCACGGGTTCGGCAAACGGATACGACATCAGGAAAGCTTGGACTTCGGTGATTTTCACGTTCTTTTCCTGCGATTGTTAAATCCAAAGCCAAGAATGTAAATAAGGAACACCGCGCCTGTTTCTGAAAGATTCCTCGGCGAGTTGACACAGCACCTGAAGGAATCCGAGTGGCATTGGAATTCTTGCCAGGCACCAGCGTGGTTCCGTCCGGCATTGCGTCTTGCGCCCCGAAGCCGCGAAGCGCCGCCAGCTCAACCGATCGCTGACCAGTTCCTCACACTGCGGGTCGGACAGGCCGTAGCAGTGCTGAAGCTAACTCATCTCGAAGAACATCAGCGGCGCGCATGACGGACGCCCCTTGGTCGCCGGAAACATTGCCGGCAACGCCCTTTCCAGCGTTTACCAGTCGAGCGTCCGGTCCAGCCGTTCCAGAAAATCATTCGCCGGCGTGGCGATCATCAGGCTGTCCAGAAGTCCAAGTTGGGAATTGATCGTCGTTTGCATATCTGTCGGACATTTAATTAAAAATTTAGTTTCAGGACTCTTGCGGAGATTCCGAAATATTATTTCTACCAGTCCATCTTTGCCGGTTCGCAATAAAACCACCGACGCCTAAATGAATTGGAGGCGCGCTTCTTTTAGAAAGCGTGACTCAAGCAGCGAGGCGATTTTGCGGATGATGTTTCGCCGCAGGTCCAATTCCACCGGCACATTCGGATCCTGGTGGGCCTCGTTGATGCGTGTTCCCACCGCAAACTGGATGATGTCGCTTTGCAGCATCAGGCCGGCCAGGTCACGGGCCGGGTTTTTGCGCAAGTTGTCCAGGGGCGTGCCTCCTTCCAAAATCTCCGCCACTTTGGCCAGCGTCACGGTGCCTTCGGTGACGAGGTCAACACCTTCCATCACCGCCGGCGGCGGAATGTCCGGGTCAAGCTGCGACAGATTCATCGTGACCGGCCGGCCCAGCAGGCGTGAAACAATGCCCGCCGTGGTGCCGCCGCAAATGGCTTTCTTCCCATCGAAAGTTTGCACGAGTTCCGCGAGTTCGCCGTCGCGCTCCTTGCTGAACGGCGGCCCGGTGATGACCAGCAGCCGGCGCGGCCGGCGATAATAAATCGCGCCGCAGGTGATGTCGTCCTTCGCCGCGCGACCGTCGTTGGTCAAGGCTTCGGCGACCAGCTTGCGCGACAGCTCGCGTGACGAAATTTCGTTTTCCGTCGAGATTTGCCGCTGCAAAAAATCGGTGACGCGATCCTGTCCCCAGCCAAGCGGCAAACCAACGCGCCCCAAGCCGGACTGGCTCACGCCGTCGGAAAAAAATACGATGCGGTCGCCGAGCTGTGTGTCAAATTCGCTGTAATAAATCACGCGATCTTTCCACGTCTCCAGCGTGAGGCTCGCGCGCTCAATCGGCACCGGCGATTGCCCGCGCAAGAGCACAAGCGGCGGATTGCCATGTTCGATCACGCGAGTTTTTCCGTCCTCATCCAAATCTACAATTGTAAACGTTGAGTAGCTGATTTTGCGTTTCTCGCAGACCGGCAGCGTGTCCATGATGGTCTTGGCGCTTTGCCGCACATCCACGAAGGCCGAGGTGTAGCGCAGTGCCATCGTCGCAGTGAGATTGGCGAGCACGCCGGCTTTCACGCCGCTGCCGAGTCCGTCGGACAGCACGGTGATGATGCGGCCTTCCTCCTTGATTTTGCGCGAGAGAAAAACGTCGCCGGCCACGACCTGGCCGGCCTTCGCCTGCCGGCAGAAATCAACGTCTATAAAGCTTTCGCCAGTCATTGTTTTCCTTCGGCTCGTCCGGCTTCGGCGGCGAAAACGATTCGATGATCGAGTTCAGCGTGATCTCCGCGTCGGCGGCGTTTTCGCCGAGCAGGTAGGCGATCTGCTGCGTCGTCGCGATTTGTTTTTGGATGACTTCGCGTGCTTTGCGGATGACCTGCTCCTTGCGCACTGCCGGTTTGGTGATGTCCTGGATGATGCCGCCGACGAGGCAGTTTTTTTCGATGCTGAAAATCGTCGTGTGCAAAATCGTGTTCTGAAACCTCAGGTCACGATCCAAAATGTCCTCGCCGCTTTTCAGCACGTTGTGGAACAAGCTGGCGAATGGCATTACTTCGGCCAGCGCAATGCCTTCAATCGAAACCGCGCCGTTGCCATTGGCCGTTTTTTCCGGCGCAAACAAATTTACAAACGCCGCGTTGAACTCGATGACGCGCATCGCCTCATTCACGATGACCACTGCCGACGGCATTTTTTGGATCAACGCGTTGGCCTTTTTGAACGCGAGCTGGCGCATGTAAGTCACGCACATCGCGCGCTCCGCTTTCTGGCCGATCAAGGCGATGCCAAATTCGCGGCAGGTGTCATAACCGCAGCCGCCGCAGTTCAATTCGTCGTCCGGCGAAAATTTTCCGACGTTGCGCAAGGCCTCGCGGATTTGCGAATCGGGATAGCGCACCACCACGACCGGCGCGACCGTGAAATTCGTCGGCGTTGCCACTAGCGGCGAACGCGGAAAAGCCACACCCGACGGCGCGACCGACCGCAGCACCCGATGGCGTTTCATCACCGTCGCATCGCGCCGCTGCACCTTCGGGCCGTTCACGCAGCCGCCTTCGCACGCGAGGAGTTCGAGAAACAGCCCGTTTTCCGGCTTCATTTCTTCAATGCCATCGAGCGCTTTTTTAATCGCGCTAATTCCCGAGAACGCCATGAGGGAGCAATCATTGACCACGCAGGTGGATTTCATGCCGGCGATCATGCCGCCGTCCACCGGATACCACGCGCCTTCCGCCGAGTTTTCGGGAACGAAACGATCCTCCGCCGTTGCCACCACATTTTCCGGCACAATTTTTTCCTGCTCCAGCCAGCGCCGTAAATCTTCAAACGTCAGCACCACATCCAGCAGTTCCGGATGCTGCGCGGCTTCCAGCTTCTTGGCGATGCACGGACCGATGAACACGATCCCGATGTCCGCACCAAAATTTTGCCGGAGCATTTTACAATGCGTCAGCAGCGGCGACAGCAAGCCGGTGAGCAGTTCCGCGCCATTCGCACGATGTTTTTGTAGGAACGCCACCACCGTCGGACACGCCGACGAGGCGAGCACATGCGTCGGATTACTTTTCAACAACGCCGCCGCCTGCGCCGAAACCTGCTGCGCGCCCAGCGCCGTTTCTGACACGCCGGCAAAGCCGAGTTTTTTCAGCGCGCCGATCATCTGCGCCGGTTTCACGCCGGGAAATTCCGTGACGAACGATGGCGCGAGCGAGACGAACGCCGATTTTTTCAGCGTCAGCAACTGCCGCGCATTGGCCAGATCGTCGCGGACTTTTTTCGCGCCGTTCGGACAAACCTCGACGCAATGGCCGCAGACGATGCACAACTCCGGCACCACCGACGCGTAGCCGCCTTCGACTTTGATCGCCTTCACCGGGCAGTTGCGGACGCACTTGTAGCAATCCTGGCACTCGCGCTTCTCGGTGTAGATGGGATTGAGATAGTTCACGGCTTCGCCTTTGGCACAAAATGATTGAGCAGGCCGACGATGACGATGGGATCAACCTCGTGATACATCTTGCCGTTGATCGTGACGTTCGGCCCCGATTTGCAATGGCCCTCGCACAAATGTCCGTTCAACTCCACTGACGGCGGCAGGTTTTGCGTCTTCAAAAAATCCTGGACCACCTCGATGTTGCGGCTGTTCCCGCGCGAGAAGCAGGAACTGCCCATGCAAATCGTGATGCTGGCGGCGGGAATTTCAGGCATGGCAACACTCCTTTCCGGTTTCAAGAGGCGCAACCATTTTGTGGTTAAGCCGCCCGCCCGCACCGCTGCCGATGTGCCGGCCAATCATTTTGATTCGCTCGCCCAAACAACCGTTGCACGCATCGCCAGTTTCGGCAATGCATGCCTTGTTCGGATAAATCTCGTAAAGCCGGCGGTATTTCAGCGGCGTGAGGTTCGGCATGAAAACATTCGCCCCGCGTTGCAACCCCAGTTCGCGGCCGTTCTTTTTGTTGATCGTTGCGAGCGCCGTCGTCGCCGGAATGTTCGCATCGGGCCGCACCAACCGCGTCAACGCAACCGCTTTGTAAACCATCAGCTCGTTGTTCGGAACCTGCTCGCCGTTGACCGACGGAAAATTTTTGAATCCGCTGCCCAGCGGCGTCGCCGGATGCGGGATAAACGGCCCGATGCCGATCATGTCCAGATCCAGCTCGCGAAACAGCGCGATATCATTCGCCACGCTGGCGTAAGTCTGGCCGGGAATGCCAACCATGATGCCGCTGCCAACTTCAAAGCCAAATTCCCGCAGCCGCCGCAAAATCGCGATGCGGTCACACTTGCGGTTTCCGAGCGGCGGATGAATCTCGTCGAACAAATTACGGTCCGAAGTTTCAAACCGCAACAGGTAACGATCCGCGCCTGCCGTGCGCCATGTCACCAAATCCTTGTCCGGTCGTTCGCCCAGACTCAACGTCACCGCCAGCGGCGTTTCACTTTTGATCCGCCGGATAATTTCCGCCAGCCACTCCGTCGTGATGCCGTAATCTTCGCCCGCCTGCAACACCACCGTGCCGTAGCCAAATTTAACGGCCTGCTGCGCCGATTTAAAAATTTCATCCGCCAGCATCCGGTAGCGAACCAGATTTTCATTTCCGGCGCGCAAGCCACAATAGGCGCATTCGCGCGCACAAAAATTCGAGATTTCTACCAGTCCACGCAGATGCACCGCGTCGCCAACGTGCTGCCGGCGGGTTTCATCGGCGTGCCGCCATAATTCCGCCAGCCTCTCCGCATTCGCTTCGCGGAGCCAGTTCAGAATTTCTATTTTGTCGAAAGATATTTTCAAATTGTGTCAGTCAATTGTTGCAGCCGTGTTGCTCTCATTAGCACCGGACTTCAGTCCGGTGGCTTTCGCGACAGGAGTCTTGAGCCGCTTCAGCGGCATTTCACATGGGGGACAAAGCCGTTGAAACGGCTTTGTTTTTTGTGCGTCTCCTGCACCGGGCTGAAGCCCGGTGTTAATGACATTCGCATTCCGAAAAAATTCCAAGGCGGCAGGAAACGGCTGCAACGCGCGCTCGAAAATTCCCAGGCTGTAGGCGATGGTCAGTCCGTAGTTCGTGATCGGCACGCCGGCCTGCTGGCAGCGCAAAATGCGACTTAACATTTCGCGCCGGTTCCACATGCACGCGCCACAATGAATAACGAGTTTGTAATCCGCCAGGTCAGCCGGAAAATCACGGCCCTGCATATGCTCAAAATGAATTTTTGCGCCTGTATATTGCGTCAGCCAGCGCGGAATTTTCACGCGGCCAATGTCCTCGCCGATCGGATGATGCGAACACGCCTCGGCAATGAGCACGCGGTCACCACCACGCAGATTCTCGATGGCGAGCGCGCCTTGCACTTGCGCGAGCAAATCGCCTTTGAAGCGCGACATCAAAATCGAGAAACTCGTCATCGGCACGCTGCGTGGAGTGTCGGCTGCGACTTTCAAAAACGCCTGCGAATCGGTGACGACCAATTTCGGCGGTGTTTTCAGCCGATTCAGCGCACTGCGCAGCTCGCGTTCCTTCACAACGAGACAATACGCATCGCTGTCGAGCAGGTCGCGGATGGACTGCACCTGCGGCAAAATCAGTCGGCCCTTGGGCGCTTCCTTGTCAATCGGCACCACGAGCACCGCCAGTTCGCCGGGGCCGACGAGGTCGCCAAGAATCGCCGGGCTGTCTATGAAATCCGGCGGCGCGGCATCGAGCAAAGCCTGTCGCAATTCCGAAATGGCAATGCCTTGGGCGGCTGAAGTTTTGACGACGCGTAATGGTAGTTGCGACGCCCCGTAGCAAGCTGGTGATGGCGACGCCTTCGTCGCCGGGTTGCTGATGATAAGCTGGTGCTTTTGCAAAAGCGCTGCGACGAGGGCGTCGCAGCCACGATTCGGCGACGAGGCGTCGCCAGCATGCGCCAAATCAATTTTATTGAAGACCACGACAGTCGGTGTTTTGCGCGCGGTCAGCTCGGCTAAAATTTCCGATTCAAAATTTCCCCACGTTCCGGCTTCGGCAACGAGCACGGCCAAATCAGTGCGTTCCAAAACTTGCCGGGTTTTTTGCACGCGGAGTGCGCCAAGTTCGCCGGTGTCGTCAATGCCGGCCGTGTCAATGAACAGCACCGGGCCGAGCGGCAGCAACTCCATCGGCTTTTCGACGGGATCGGTCGTCGTGCCCGCGACCGGCGAGACAATCGAAACCTGCTGGCGCGTGAGCGCATTGAGCAGCGACGATTTGCCGACGTTGCGCCGGCCGAAAAAGGCGATGTGCAGCCGCAGGCTTTTAGGCGTGGTGGTCATGGCTGAATCTCCGAGTTGGTTGTAGCGCAGGTTCCAAGCCTGCTGTATCGCCGATTTCCAAATCGGCAGGCGGTCGAATTTCCGGACGAGCGCAAGTTTGGAAACTTGCGACACAGCAGACTTGGAAGTCTGTGCTACGAGCAGGCATTCCCAGCCGACAAACCGATTCCGGGCTGATCAACACATCAAATTCTCCGCCCGTCAGCCAGCCTTGCGCGATGACTGTTTCACGAATGGTTTGGCTCTTTGCACCCGCAAGCTTTGCGGCTTCGCCCGCGCGTTCGTAACCGAGCACCGGCACCAAAGCTGTTGCCGTCGCCGTTGAGTTTTCAACATGCTTCCGGCAGCGCGCTTCGTCGGCTTCAAGTCCATCAATGCAATGACGGCGCAAGATGTCATCCGCTCGCGCCAGCAAATCCAAGCTCTCCAACAAACAATCCGCCACCAGCGGCAGAAACGGATTCAATTCCAAACTTCCCGCCGCGCAGGCCATCGTGATCGTGGCATCGTGGCCGATCACGCGCATCGCGGCCTGGCTCACGGCTTCTGGGATCACCGGATTCACCTTACCAGGCATGATCGAGGAACCGGCCTGTCGCGCGGGTAAACGAATTTCGCCGAACCCTGCTTCGGGTCCCGACGAAAGCAGCCTCAAATCGCCGCAAATTTTCAGCAACGAAACCGCGTGCGCCTTGAGAATGCCCGACACCTCGACGAACACATCAGCGTTCTGCGTGGCGTCCACCAGATTTTCCGCGCGGGCGAAACCGATACCGGTCAGCTCGCGCAACTGGTCCAGGACCTGGAAAATGTATTGGCGCGGCGCGGCCAGGCCGGTGCCGATGGCGGTGCCGCCCAGATTTACGACCCGCAGCCGCTCCTCGCATTTGTAAATGCGCCAGCGGTCGCGATTGACCGCCTCGGCATACGCGCTTATTTCGCGACCGAGCGTCGTCAGCACGGCGTCCTGAAGCTGCGTGCGGCCGACTTTGACGACATGGGCGAATTTCCCTTCTGCGGCTTGAAACGATTCCTGAAGCGCGACGACATTTTTTTCCAACGTGTGAAGCAAACGAATTGCCGCCAGCCGCAACGCCGTGGGGTAAGTATCGTTGGTGGACTGATGCAGATTGAGATCATCCAGCGGCGAAATGCGGTCGTAGCTGCCGGGTGGCAGACCGAGAATTTCGAGCGCGCGATTGGCCAACACTTCATTCACGTTCATGTTCGTGCTGGTGCCGGCTCCGCCTTGCAATGCGTCCACGATGATGAAGCCGCCAAGATCGCCATTGGCGAGTTCGCGGCAGGCGCGATCAATGGCATCGGCCTTCGCCACGTCGTCCGCCCACGCACCAAGCGCGCGGTTGGTGCGGGCGCAGGCGGATTTGACTTCGCCGTAAGCGCGAGCCAATTCAGGATGAATGGAACGTCGCGCGAGCGGAAAATTATCCAGCGCCCGCTGCGTGTGGATGCCATGCAACGCTTCCGCCGGAACCGGCAGTTCACCGAGACAATCCCGTTCGATGCGAATGGCGTCGTTCATATTCAGAATCAGACGAACACGTCGCGTTCGTTTTTGCGCACGCGTCCGACAAGTTCGTTGGCGGTCTGGCCGATTTTGCCGGGCATCGTAGCAAGTTCGCGATTCACCAGCTTCTCGCCGGCCTTTTTAGTGTCCGGCGAGGCGTAGCCCATCAAATATTCCATGCAGCTCGAGAGCGCATTCGGACTGCAATGTTCCTTGATCAATCCGGGTTTGGCCAAGTCCATGAAATCCGCGCCGGTGCGGCCGAGCCGGTAGCAAGCCGTGCAGAACGACGGCGTGTATCCGAGCGACGCGACGTCGCGCACGACTTCGTCCAGCGAACGGTGGTCGCCGAGTTGAAATTGTTCCGCGTCATGGCCGTCGCCGAGTTCCGCGTAGCCGCCGGGATTGCAGCGGCTGCCGGCGGAAATTTGCGATACGCCAAGCTGAAACGTTGCGCGACGAGTGTCAGCATTTTCACGCGTGGACATGATGATGCCGGTGTAAGGCACGGCAAGACGCAGAATTGCGACAATTTTTTTGAAATCCGCATCCGACACCGCGTGCGGCGGACGACTTGCCGTAGTCGAACCAATCGCCGGTTCGATGCGCGGCACACTGATCGTATGTGGCCCGACGCCAAATTTCTCTTCGAGATGCCGGATGTGCTGCTGCAGCGCCAGCATTTCAAATTTCCAGTCGTAGAGCCCGAACAGCACCCCGATGCCGACGTCGTCAATGCCCGCCTCCATCGCGCGATCCATCACGGTTACGCGCCAGTCGAAATTTTTCTTCGCGCCAGCGGTGTGAATTTTTGCGTAGGTCTCGCGGTGATACGTTTCCTGAAAAAGTTGATATGTGCCGATGCCAGCTTCCTTGAGTTGCTTGAACTGCTCCACTGTCAGCGGTGCGATGTTCACGTTCACGCGGCGGATTTCGCCACGACCGCTCTTGGTCTTGTAAACCGTGGCGATCGAATTGAGGATGTAGTTGAAGCCCTCATCAGCCGGATACTCTTCACCGGAGACGAGCAATAGCCGCTTGTGTCCCTGGTCAATGAGGATTTTCACCTCGGCGGCGATTTCGTCCTGCGTCAGCGTGCGGCGTTTCAACTCGGTGTTGCCGGCGCGAAACGCGCAGTAGCTGCATTCGTTTTTGCAAAGATTGGCGATGTAAAGCGGCGCGAAAAGAACGAGGCGGTTCCCGTAAATCTCATCCTTGACGAACCGCGCGGCGGCGAACATTTCTTCCAGCAACGTCGCGTCCTGAATTTCCATCAGCACGGCAACCTCTTCGGCATCCAAGCCATCCATCTTGCGCGCCTTTGCGAGCACTTCCCGCACACGACCGGCATCGGACCGACGCGCCATGGCGAGAATCGCGTTGATCTCGGCCTCGTTGATGATGGTGGTTCGCGGTTTGGGAAGTGTGGTATTCATAAATTTTTCTCTTTGATTTTTTGCAGGATTTCCGCCTTGGCGGCGTGGGCGGTGCACCATTGAATTTTGTTGCCGTCCACGCTCACGGTCGGACCGTGGTCGCATTTTTCAAAACAGAACGAGGCGTTGATCGAAACCTTGTCCTGAAGCTTTTCTGTCTCCACCTGATTCAGCAGCTCATGCAAAATATTTTGCGAGCCTTTGATAAAGCAATTCGTGCCGGTGCAGACATTGACCTTCACCTTTTCCGCCGCCGGGCCGTCGCCCAGTTCGATGGTTTCGCCGGCGATGCGGCGGCGGTTGTGATAATGCGTGTGCAGCAGGCGGTGCGCATTCTTGCCGCCAATTTCGCCGAGATGTCGCTGGTAGCATTCCGTGACAAAATGGTTTTCCTGGGACTTGTGCAGTTCCATGTTTTTGTCCACGTCATAGAGTCCGCGGGTGCGCAGCTTGCGGATGTCGGGATCGCGCGACACCGGCTGGCCCGCGCCGCCGATGCAGCCGCCCGGACACGCCATCACTTCGATGATGTCGAGGTCGCATTTGCCGCGCCGCGCTTTTTCGGCGAGCGTCCGCGCATTTTTCAAACCGTGGACGATGCCCAGCTTCAACGTGATGCCATCCACCGGCACTTCGACAATGCGCAACCCATCCTCGCCGCGAACGGCGTGAATGTCGGGATTCAACAATTTTTTGCCGGTGACTTTTTCGTAGGCGTAGCGCAGCACCGCTTCGCTGACGCCGCCGGAATTTCCAAAAATCACGCCCGCGCCCGTCTTGAAGCCCATCGGCATGTCGAACGATTCCGGTTGCAATTTCGTGAAACGCAAACCGGCTTCCTCGATCATTCGCGCGAGCTCTTGAGTGGTGAGAACGTGATCCACTTCCGCGATACCGTCGTGCACAAATTCCGGGCGCTTGGCCTCGAATTTTTTCGCCGTGCAGGGCATGATGGAAACCATCACGAGATCTCTTTTCGCAACGCCGAGTTCCGCCGGTAAAAGTTCTTTAACCAGCGCGCCGAGCATCTGCTGCGGCGATTTGCAGGTGGACAAATTCGGCAGCAATTCGGGAAAATACTGCTCCGCGAATTTCACCCAGCCCGGACAGCAGCTTGTGAACAGTGGAAGTTTTCCGCCCTTGGTCTTGCGGCCTAAAAATTCATTCGCTTCCTCGATCACTGTCAAGTCGGCGCTGAACGCGGTGTCGTAAACATGTTTGAAGCCGAGCCGTTTCAAAGCCGCGACCATCTGGCCGCGCGTGGATTCGCCGGGCGGCATTCCAAAAAGTTCACCGATGGCGACACGCACCGCCGGCGCGATTTGCACCACGACAGTTTTCGTCGGATCGCCGAGCGCCTTCCAGACTTCGTCAATTTCCTGTTTCGGCATGAGTGCGCCGGTCGGGCATACGGCGGCGCACTGGCCGCAGTTGATGCATTCGCCTTCGCCCAAATCCTTGCCGAACGCCGGCAGCACCGCCGCGTCGTGGCCGCGAAACGCGAAGTCAATCGCACCGATGCCCTGAATCTCCGAGCAGAATCGCACGCAGTCGCCACAGAGCACGCACTTGTTTGGATCGCGCACGAGCGAGAGCGACGAACGATCCACCGGCGCGGGCTTATGCACCGGCTGGAACCGGACTTTCTGGATGCCAAGCTTGCGCGCGACATCCTGCAACTGGCAAGCGGCGCTCTTGCCGCAGGTGGTGCATTCGCGCTCGTGATTGGCGAGCAGAAGCTCGACGGAAATTTTGCGGATCTCGCGGATTTCCTCGGTTTGGGTGCGGATTTTTAAGCCCGGCTCCGGCGGTGTCGAACACGCGCCCTGGATGCCGCGCCCGGCGATGTCCACGAGGCACAAACGGCACGCGCCATAAACACTCAGGTCGGAATGGTAACAAAACGTCGGCAGGTCAATGTCTGCCTTGCGGATGAGTTCGAGCAAATTGCGCTCGCCGTTGATCGGCACCTCGATGCCGTCAATGTTCAGGGTTTTTGTTGCGGTCGCTGTAGTGGCACTCATGAATTTTTTGGTAAATGGTTTTGGTTTTACACGCCGACGACGGCTTCCAGTTTGCAGGTGTCCGCACAAACGCCGCACACGATGCACTTCACTTGATCAATGACATGGGCTTGTTTCCGTTCGCCGCTGATCGCGCCGACGGGACATTTTTTCCCGCAAGCCATACAACCTTTGCATTTCGCGGGATCAATACTGGGCTTGGCGAGCGCCTTGCACTGGCCGGTCGGACAATGCTTGTGGAAAACGTGCGCGTCGTATTCCGCGCGGAAATAGCGCAACGTCGAAAGCACCGGATTCGGCGCAGTTTTGCCGAGACCGCAGAGCGAACCTTTCTGCACGGCCAGCGCGAGCTTTTCCATCAGCACGAGCGTTTCGCTGGTGGCGCGGCCTTCGATGATGTCATCGAGCATGGCGAGCAACTGGCGCGTGCCTTCGCGGCACAACACACATTTGCCGCAGCTTTCACGCTGGGTGAAATCCATGAAAAACCGCGCGATGCTGACCATGCACGTTTTTTCGTTCATCGCGACAAGTCCGCCGGAACCGACCATCGCGCCGACGCTGCGGAGCGAATCATAATCGAGCGGCAGATCGAGATGATCTTTCGTCAAACAACCGCCGGACGGCCCGCCGATTTGCACGGCCTTGAAACCGTTCGGCTTCACTTTGCCACGCCGGTCGGTGATGCCGCCGCCAATGTTTAAAACCACTTCGCGCAGCGTGGTGCCGAACGGAACTTCGATCAGACCGGTGTTGGCCACATGGCCGGTGAGCGCAAAAGTTTTTGTGCCGGGCGACGCGGGCGAACCGAGTTTCTTGAAGGTTTCCGCGCCCTGATTGATGATGCGGACGACGTGCGCCAGCGTCTCGACGTTGTTGATGATTGTCGGCTTGCCCCACAAACCGCTTTGCGCCGGGAACGGCGGCTTGGGCCGCGGCATGCCGCGCTGGCCTTCGATCGAGGCGATCATCGCGGTTTCTTCGCCGCACACAAAAGCGCCCGCCCCTTCCATCACTTCGCAGCCCAAGCTCTGGCCGGAACCGAAAACATTGTCGCCGAGGAAGCCCATTTTCTGCGCGTCCTGAACAGCTTTCTTCATGCGGGCGACGGCGAGCGGATATTCCGTGCGGACGTAAATCAGCGTTTCATCGGCACCGATCGCACGCGCGGCAATCATCAGACCTTCAATGACGCTGTGCGGATTGCCTTCCATCACGCTGCGATTCATGAACGCGCCGGGATCGCCTTCGTCGGCGTTGCAGATGACATATTTCTTCGCGCTCTTCTGCGAGCGGGCCGCCTCCCATTTTCGGCCGGTCGGAAAACCGCCGCCGCCGCGTCCGCGCAAACCGGACTTGGTGATTTCTTGCACGATCTCTTCCTGCGACATTTTCAAAACGGCTTTTCTTGCCGCTGCATAGCCGCCGTGGTGCAGATATTCCTGAATGCTTTCGGGATCAATTGTGCCGCACTCTTTCAGGACGAACCGTTGCTGGCGCTGGTAAAACGGAATGTCATTGATGCCCTTGCAATGCTTCTTCGTTGCGGGATCAACATAAAGCAGCCGATCAATCACCTTACCGCCGACGAGTGTCTCATGGACGATTTCCTCAACGTCCTCAACCTTCACTTTGTTGTAAAGGATTTCGTCCGGCAAAATCGTTACCAGCGGTCCCATCTGACAGAAGCCCTGGCATCCGCTCTTGTTCAGCCGCAAATCATGCTGCGAGTTTTCGGCTTTGAATTCGGTTGTGACGCTGATGCCCGCCGCCGCGATTTGATCGTTGAAAGCGGTGATGACCTTATAAGCGCCGTTGGCCACGCAGCCGGTGCCGGCACAGACGATGACACGACGCTGGGTTTTCCCGCCATTGCCAGCGGCCGGATCCAAAATTAATCGAGTATTCATTACGATTGTTCTCTGGCGATAATTTCTTCAACGAGTTTCACACCGTTGGCCGGTGTCATGGCACCATGCACCTGGTCGTCCACGACGACGACTGGCGCGAGGCCGCACGCGCCGAGACACGCGACCGTTTCGACGGTGAACAGCATGTCGTCGGTGGTGACTTTTTTGTCCTCGAGCCTGAGGCGTTTGCGGATGGCGTCGAGGATCGGAATGGAATCTTTCACATGGCACGCCGTGCCGTCGCACAGGCGGACGAGATGCTTGCCTTTCGGCTCAATCGCGAAGTGAGAGTAAAACGTGGCGACGCCGAAAACGCGCGCCGGCGAAATATCCAGCGCCGTGGCGACGTAGGTTAAAACTTCCTTCGGCAGGTAGCGGTATTCCTCCTGCACGGCCTGGAGAATCGGCACCAGGTGTGAAGGTTTGCGTCCGTGTTTGTCGAGGATTGTGAAAACTTTCACAAACTTTCTGCCGTTGCAGTCAGGTTTTGTTTGAGCGCGCATTTTTAATTGGTCAGTGGTTATTAATTTGAAAGAGCCGCAGTCGTTGCGGCCTTGGGCTTGGGTCCCGTTTTTCGAGGTTTAATTTGCAAGGTTGCAAAAAGCTTTTGCGAGAGCGTGGCGAGCGAGCAATACAGGTCTTCGTTGTGAACGATGACGTGCGCCGGAGTGTGCAGGCGAATCGGCGCAAAATTCCAGATGGCGCGGATGCCGCCTTCGACCATCAAATCCGCCACGGCCTGCGCCTCCGCCGCCGGCACCGTGATGATGCCGATGAGAATGTGCATCCGCCGCGCAAGGTTCGGTAATTTCTCCAACGGCAAAACATGCTTACCGTGAATTTTTGTCCCAATTTTCGAGGGGTCCAAGTCAAACGCGGTAACAATCTTCAAACCACACTGTTCAAATTTGCGATAGCCCAAAAGCGCCGAACCCATGCTGCCGGCTCCGACGAGGAAAGCATCGTTGATGTTGTTCCAGCCGAGAAACCGTTCCAGTTCCTCTATCACATTCGTCAACACATAGCCAATGCGCGGCCGGCCGACGACGCCGACGGATTCCAAATCCTTCCGCACCTGCGTGGGATCCAAATCCAAATCCGAGCCGATATCTGTGCAGGAAACCGTCTCGCGGCCAGCCGCCTGCCATTCTTTGAGAAAGCGGTGATACAATGGCAGCCGCTTCAACGCCGGCTCCGAAACAACTTTCAAAGGCGTCTCGTTCGGTCGTCCGACCTGGGGTTTGACGTTCATATCGTTATCTTAATATCAATAAATGTTTCTCTATTAAACACCATTTTTGGATTTTGTCAACTGTCAGCGTGTGTCGGGAAGCAAGTATAAGCTGGCGGCGTCTGAAATATTAGCCGACAGGAAACATGCGAAATATACAATAAATATCGGAAAACAATCATTTTTCCCTGAATTAATTGCGCTGGTCGGCGGGAGGCATCCAAATTTGGATGTCCTGTCATTCAAGAATTTTATATCGGTAACTTAATCACGATATATCATTTCCCGGTCGCGACAATGAATATGAAAGCCGCCTGGCGCTCCAAATCCTTTCGCGCCGGCGCGTTGGCGCCGGTGCCGACGGGACCCAAAACCGCTTTTCCAGAAACCATGCTCCGGCACGCAGCCGGGGCGCGCAAAGCCGGTCGGCCATGCATCAAGCGGATGCCGGCGTATTTGCAGTTGTTGCGCGTGTTGCAGGCGGAGGGTCAGGAACACGTCTCCGGCACCGTGTTGGCAAAGGTGCATAATCTGGAGCCGGTGGTGGTGCGCAAAGACTTGGCCATGACCGGCGCGGTGGGCACGCCACGCATCGGCTTTCGCATTCCCGAATTAATTGCCGCCATCGAACGGTTTCTCGGCTGGGACAACCAGACCAAGGCGGTGCTGGTTGGAGTCGGCAGTCTGGGAACGGCGCTGCTCGGCTACCAAGGCTTTCATCATTTTGGCTTCCGCATCGTGGGTGCTTTTGACAAGAATCCAAAAATGATTGGCAAGTGGGTTCATGGCCGCAAGGTGCAGGCCATTGACCAGTTGATCCCGTTTGTGCGGCGTGGCGAAATTCGGCTGGGCGTGCTGACCGTCCCGGAAGCTGCGGCCCAGGAAACCGCCAAAATGATGGTGCGCGCAGGCATTCAGGGCATTTGGAATTTCACGCCCGCCAAGCTTGAAGTGCCAAATGAAATTGTGACCCAGAAAGAAGATCTGGCAGAAGGTCTCGCAGTGCTCTCCCATCGCCTTCATCAATTGCATGGCACGGCGGTCTGATAACCAGATCGTTTATGTCTTCAGGTGTGACAGCAACGTCAACCTGCCCAAGAAAATCATTTTGGCTGGCGGTCTACGCCATGATGGTCGCCTATGCTTTGACGGTGGGCAACCAGCGATGCACCGCGTCAATAAACCTGTCGGTGGTGCGCCTGCCGTTATAAGTCGGCACTGGTCGGGTAGCCCATCGAGAATATCTTGTCGCAACACGCGATGGTGCTGGCTTCCACGTTTTAGCGACGGGGCCGCCCTTTGCGAGCAACGCCGGTCTTGATGGCGGCTTCGGTGACAGCGGTGGCAACGCGTTGCACCACGTCGCGATTGAAGACGCTGCGCACGATGTATTCCGGGCTTAATTGCCGGCGCGCGATGCAGTCCGCAATGGCGTGCGCGGCGGCCAGCTTCATCGGCTCGTTGATGCGGCGGGCGCGCACGGCCAAGGCGCCCCGGAAAATTCCCGGAAACGCCAGCACGTTGTTGATCTCCGCGAACGTGAAAAAAACGAGCCGCCAGGCCGCTGCAAAAACAGTTTCAGCCTGTTTCCTTCCCCTAACAGCTGATTATTTGTGAGGTGCATAATCCCAAATTGATTTGCTAAAAACTTGAATTGGGGAATTTCGCGGTAATAATATAGTCGGGACAGGCGTCACTTTGTGTGGCCGCCAGACGCAAAAGCCCAAGAACAAAGTCATGAACAAATTCATTATCATGGGTCCGAACGGTTCGGGCAAAGGCACACAGGCCGCACTGCTCTGCAAGGTCTATAACCTCGTTCACATCTCGGTGGGCGATATTTTCCGCTGGAATATCCAAAGCCACACCAAACTGGCCGCGCGCATCCAGCGCATTATGAACGCCGGCCAGCTGGTGTCCGATGACATTGTGGAAGAGGTTGTTCGGGCGCGCCTGGATCAGCATGATTGGAACTACGGGTTCGTTTTAGACGGCTTTCCCCGCAGCGTCACCCAAGCCACGTTTTTTCTCGAATCTTACGACATTGACGCGGTGGTCAACATCGAAGTGCCGAACGAAGCCGTCATCGAGCGCATGCTTAGCCGACGGCTCTGCTCGAAGTGCGGGCTGGATTTCAACCTAATCTCCCATCGCCCCAAGATCGCGGACACTTGCGACGTTTGCGGTGGCCGGCTCGTGTCGCGCCAAGACGACAATCCCAACGCCATCCAAGAACGGCTTAAGGAATACCACGTCAAGACCCAACCGATCATTGACCTGTTCCGCCGTAAGGAACTGGTTGTGATGGCGGACGGCACGCAATCGGTGGACGCAGTTCACAAGCAGATTTGCAAGATGCTGGACCATGCCTTCGCCGCCCGGTTGAGGTCACATCCAGCGGGATTTTGAACTGGGCACTGGCTGGCTTCGTGAAATTGCCAGCCGAGTTCAAGGAGACGGGTGATTTCAAACTGACGGACACGCAAGATGAGCGGGTGAATTCATTTCCCGCCGAGAGCGACAGCCAGCGGATATTCGTCAAGTAACGGTCGCAACATCCGTGCAAGCGTTCTGATGTCCTACTCCTTCCGAAACATAATCCAAAAACCATAAACGGGATAATCTTCTCCTTCAGGCCCAATCCAGTAATACGCGTAAGGCTTCAAACCTGACGGTCTGCGCAGAAAAACGCGCCAATCGGCGACAGGGGTGCGATATTACGCCGACGTCGGGGTGATGGTGGTCGAGGGTCGGCTTCACCCGGCACGAATTGGTGAAAATCAATCGTGCAACAGATCGGCCAAGATTGCGGCGGTTTTTCTCACCAAGCCAATGCGGGGAAATATCTTGGCAACTGTGAGCGCATGCTCTTCAGCCGACATGGCGGACATGGCATCTTCTGCAAAAATCTGATTGAATCCATATTCAAAGGCAAACCGCGCCGTGCTCTCCACGCCGATGTTTGTTGCTATGCCACACAACACCATCGTTGTTATGCCGCGCCTTCTGAATTCCAAATCAAGTTCCGTTCCGTAAAAAGCTCCCCACTGGTGTTTGGTGATCACGAAATCACCCGGTTTTGGCCCCATTTCTGGAACAATGTCCGTCCAGCCCGGCGGCGGGGTTTGAGCCGGCCACGGCACGTCAACAAGGGGACGCAGGACGTCTTTGCCATCCGGCGAAAATGCAACCCGCACCAAAAATACCGGCAGCCCGATTTTCCTGAATGCGTCGGCAAGGGCAGCCGCATTTTTCACCACGATGTCCGATGCATACGGAGCGGTCTGCCGTCCGACAATGCCTTTCTGGAGATCAATGACGACCAACGCCGTTTTTGATCTGTCAATTAATGCGTTTTTCATAACCGTTACAATACTGCTTTTTCAATGGAACCACACACATGATTGCTGAAAACAACGTGACGACGGCAAGCGCAAATCTGTCGACCGACAACTGATACCAACTCTCTTATATAATCGGTGTAATAGAGGGTGTTACAAGTTTTGGCATAACCGGCTATTGTCCAAGTGCATCGGGCGGAAAAATGTGAGTTGAAACAAAAGCCGGACGGAGCGTTTCAAAAAGGGTAGGCTCTGGCTCCATGA
>Ga0224557_1001201_pt1 | contig 25787 bp, 25 predicted proteins | sample 714S31014metaG_FD_180677 | JGI IMG/M metagenome (GOLD analysis project Ga0224557, IMG submission 180677) | Peat soil microbial communities from Stordalen Mire, Sweden - 717 S3 10-14 | ecosystem: Environmental > Terrestrial > Soil > Wetlands > Peat | place: Sweden: Norrbotten County, Stordalen... | reverse complement strand
AGAACGTCCTCAACTCCATCGAGGTCATACGCAATTGTCCAGCAAAACTGCGCGGCTGCATGGCCCAGTCCGAGCTGCCTTTTTTCTTTGCCCTAGTGTATTGCATTATTTATACAGCATTCAATAGCGCACATAGGAGGAGGGTAATCGTCGTAAGGCGCTGTTGGCCATCAACTACACCTCTAGCAGTTTTGTCGTCGTAGACCACAAAGTTACCGATGAAATATTGATCCTCGTTTTCGACTATCGCGTCGTTCCAAAACTCCTCGACATTCGTCCGATCCCAGGAATAGGGACGCTGGAATCGAGGAATGCGGTAAAACGAGGACGCGAGAAATTTCCCAACTTGTTCATCGAGGCAGGTAATCTTCATGGTCATGTCTCCCGTGGCCGGACGACTCTGGAAATCGGCCTAATTGTATATGGGACAGATCGTACTCTCTTGTCCTACCCCGCCCACGGATTGTGCACCTTCACCGGAAGCCCAGCAACGTCGCGCGTGTTGCGCGTGACGAATGTGAGCGAGTGTTTGGCGGCGGTGGCTGCGAGAAGCGTATCGATGACCGGCCGCGGGCGGTCGCCGGACCAATCGCCCCAGAGGCGCGCCGTCGGCCCATCGATCGGCAGAATGCGGTCGACGAAGCCGAACTCCAGCCCCTCTAACCAGCCGGCGAGCGCTCGTGCTGCCGACAGATCGGTGCGCCGCTTGATGGCGATGCCTTTGCGCAGCTCGCCGATGGTCAGGACGCTCAGGTAGAGCGCGGAAGAATCCGCCGCCTGAAGGAACGCCATCACGCCGGGGTCGGCTTTCTTCTTGCGCGTCTCGCTCAGGACGTTGGTGTCGAGCAGGTAGGCGGTTCCGGCGTTCACAATGCGATCTCGCGGCCGGCGTCGCGGTCCGGCTCTATCTCGAAGTCGTCCACCTTCGGCCCTCCGAGCAGGTATTCGCGGAGGTCGGGCTTGTGGGCGCTCAGGGAGCGGAAATCGTCGACCGAAAGCACCACGGCCCGGTCCACTCCATGACGCGTAATCATTTGCGGGCCTTTGCTTTGCGCCTCTTCGATCACCTGGCTCAGGCGCATCTTTGCTTCTTGAACCTGCCAACGTGCCATGGGGCCCTCCTTGGATCAATATGACTAGAAGTATAGGTGATCTAGTCAGAAATGACAACCAACCCGGCTCAACGCGATCCCTACTTCACCCTTCCCGCCGCGTTCTCCAGCACCACGTTCTTGAGCACCGCCGTGTCCACCGTCTCCGGCAGGTGCGAGCAGAAGCCGATGCCCACATAAAACGGCTCGTCCAGGTGCAGCTTGATGGGCGGACCGAACTGGTGCATCGGCTCCCCGTCGAGGCTCACATAGAGCGCAAACTCGTCGCCATGCTTCTCGATCCCGATCCGCTTGGGCACGATCGTCACCAGGCTATCCGGCGACGTGCCGCCGGGGCGGCCGCCGCGGCTGCCGATGCGAAATTCCATATCGGTCACGCGCGCGTTGCGCTCCGGACGCCACGCCAGATGCACCATTCCCGCTCCGTGCAGCGCCACCATCGCGGCCTTGGCGTCATCGTCCAGGCTCTGCCGGATCATCAACACGGCCTTGCGGTCGCCGTAGCCCTTAGGATCGGGAAAATCGATGTCCGCCGCCAGCGACACGTCGCCCGACATGCGCTTCCACAGGAACCGGAACTCGTCGCGCGTGTACCAGACGTTGTATCCGGCGGAGTTGATGGTGTACTGCCCTGTTGCCACGTCGAAACTCGCGCTGCCGGGCACGACCGCCGCGCCGATGTCCGATTGCCCTTCAAAAGCCCCGATCGGCGTATCGAGATTCCGGCTCGGCCGGTGAAAATCGGCCGGTGGCGCCACTTGCACGTGCGTTGCAGAGCCCGGCTGCGCCCATGCCGGCGCCGCGGCGGCAGGAGGATTCGCGGCAGGCGGCGTTTGCGCGCGCAAAACTGCGGATGCACTCGCTGCTGCCAGCAATCCCGGAGTCGCGATGCATAGAAAGAATCGGAAAAGGTTGCCTCGTCTCATGGCAACCTACTTTACCAGACGCCATGGCACGGCGAGCACCCGCACTGCGCCCGCCCCGTGTTGTACCATTCGATTGAATCGCACGTTCAAGCACGAAGGCCTTCCCGATGACCCCTGCATCTTCTCCGACTCTTCTCGTTCTTGCCGCCGGAATGGGCAGCCGCTACGGCGGCCTGAAGCAAATCGACCCTGTGGGCCCGGCCGGCGAGACCATCATCGATTACTCGATCTTCGATGCCCTCCGCGCCGGCTTCGGCAAGCTGGTCTTCGTGATCCGCAAGGACATCGAAGAGGCGTTTCGCGAGACGGTGGGCGCGCGTTTTGAGAAGCGCGTGGCCGTGGACTACGTTTTTCAGTCGCTCGAAGACATTCCGCCGCGCTTCTCCGTTCCTGCCGGGCGCACCAAGCCGTGGGGCACTACGCAGGCCATCCTGTGCGCCGCCGATGCCATTCACGAGCCCTTCGCCGCCATCAATGCCGACGATTTTTACGGCGCCGAGAGCTACCGCGAGCTGGCTGGCCATCTGACCTCCGACTCGACAAACTATGCCATGGTCGGCTTCGTGCTGCGCAATACGCTCTCCGACTTTGGCTCGGTGGCCCGCGGCATCTGCCAGGTTTCGCCCGAGGGCTACCTGAGGCACATCGTCGAGCTCACCAAGATCGAGCGCGACGGCAACGGCGCCCGCAACACCGACCCGGCGGGGTTCGTGACGAGCCTTTCAGGCGACGAGCCGGTCTCGATGAACATGTGGGCCTTCAGGCCGCGCGTCTTCGGCCAGTTGCGCGATCGCTTCGAGCAGTTCCTCGAGAGCCACCCCGGCGACACCACGGCCGAGTGCTATATTCCCATGACCGTGGGCGAGCTGGTGCGTGCCGAGGAGGCGCGCGTCAACGTCCTGCGTTCGGGCGACTCATGGTTCGGCGTCACCTATCGCGAAGACCGGCCGCGTGTGGTCAAGAGCATTCGCCGTCTCATTGCCGCCGGCGCTTATCCTGAGAAGCTTTGGCCGTGAAGGAGCCGCACGATCTCCGTGACCTCGCCGCCGCGTTCCAGTTTCAAGGGGAAGTCTCGGCCTTCGCGCCTTTCGGCAACGGTCACATCAACGACACGTACCTTGTCACCTGCCAGGCGGCGGGCGCGCCGGTGCGCTACACACTGCAGCGCATCAACGCCCAGGTCTTCCGCTCGCCGGCGGCCGTGATGCAGAACATCGAGCGCGTCACGGCGCATCTTGCCGCGCGACTTGCCGGTGCGCCTGACCGCGATCGCCGCGCGCTCAGGCTTGTCCCGGCGCGCGACGGCAGCAACTGGCACGAGGACGCGCAGGGAGAAACCTGGCGCGCCTATCGCTTTATCGAGAACGCGCGCAGCTACGAGACGGCGACTTCCGTCGACCAGGCGTTCCAGGCGGCACAGGCCTTCGGGCGCTTCCAGCAGCAGCTTGCGAGCCTGCCCGCGCCGCGGCTCAATGAAACCATCCCCGATTTTCATCACACGCCCAAGCGTTTTGCGGCTCTCGAACAGGCCATCGCCGCCGACGTGAAGGGCCGCGCGAAAGTTGCCTGTCCGGAAATCGAATTTGCCCTCACGCGGCGATCCATCGCTCGCGTCCTGCTTGAGGCGAATCTGCCGGAACGCATCACCCACAACGACACCAAGTTCAATAATGTTTTGCTCGACGACGCGACCGGCGAGAGCCTGTGCGTGATCGACCTGGACACCGTGATGCCCGGCCTGGCGCTCTACGATTTCGGCGATATGGTGCGCACCACCACCAGCCCCGCCGCGGAAGACGAGCAGGATTTGCGCAAAGTCACGATGCAGTTTCCGCTGTTTGAGGCGCTGGTGCGCGGCTATCTTTCGGCAGCAGGAGAATTCCTGACCAAAAGGGAAAAAGAATTCCTGGCGTTTTCCGGCAAGCTCATCACCTTTGAAACCGGCATCCGCTTCCTGGCCGACCATCTGAACGGCGACACCTACTTCAAGATCCATCGCGAAGGCCACAACCTGGATCGTTGCCGCACGCAATTCAAGCTGGTGGAGGCGATTGAGAGGGAGGAAGAGAAGATGAACCGGCTGGTGGAAGAGATTGCGGGCTGAGGCGTGTTTTCAAGAACAGCGGAGCTAGCGGTGTTAGCGGAGTTAGCGGAGCTAGGCCGGCTCCAGCAGGCGATCACGTTTCGTGCGCGGCGTCCGTTAGCGCCGGTGGGGGACTTTTACTGGGCGGGCGACGATGAGAGTCTTGGCAATCTCGGCGTCAGGCGGCGCACCACGAACTCCTGAAGCAGGTTCTGCACCGCGCCCTCGGCCGTGCCGATGAGCGCATTGGAGAAGGTGACTTCAACGCCGCTGCGGTTGCTCGATGGATAGTAGAGGTTCGAGATGCCCCCGGCCGCCAGCCCGCCCAGAATCGCGGAGTAGTTCGGCTGCCAGCGCCTGTTGTCGCCCCTGCAAATCACCGAGTTGGCAAGCGCGTAGAGGGCCCGCGACGGGATGGAGCCGGCGCCCTTGTAGATGTAGCGCGGGTCCTGCTTGAAGAGCGAAGGCAGGATCGCGCCGCCGATGAAGCTGTCGGAGAGGCCATCGGCATAATTGGCGCCAAAGCGCTTGCCGAATCCCTGCGCTCCCTGTCCGTACCCTGGAAAGGTGTTGGTGGCCTGCTCCACGCCCGCGAACCCGCCGGATACTATCCATGTGATGGGATCGATCGAGGTCTTCCACGCCAGTTGGAACTTTTGCCGCGTAGACAGCGGCTCCGGATCGGGATCGTAGCTGACGTAATAGTTGGGAAAGACGCCCAGGACGCGTTGCTTCTCCTCGATGTTGAGTTGCTCCTGCGCAATCTCCACCTGCGACTCGGCCGAGACCGTCACCTGGTTCGCGGCGCCAGCCATGGGCAATGCGATGGTGCGCGCGTCGAAGTCCTCGCCCGCGCGCAACACGCCGGTAATCGATTGCGTCGCGAATCCCCGCGAAGAGACCCTCAGTTTGAATGCGCCCGGAGGCAGGTTGGCAAAGCTGAACGCGCCGGTGCTGTCGGTTTGCGTGGTTGCGGTCTGCGGCATGCCGTTTCCGCTCGTTTCGAGCCTCGTTTCCAGCGCGACATGCGCTCCCTCGTAGACGACGCCCTCGGTGCTCGTCACCACCCCGTGCAGGCTGGCCGTCGTGAGCAAAGCCGGAACCGGTTCGAGCGCTGCCGGCGTCGCGCTCTCCTGCGCACATGCACACGCCGCTCCTCCGAAAAGCGCCGCAAAAACCAGCAATCCGGCACAGATTTGGGGCGCGCCGTGCGGCGCAAAGCGCGGATGTGCCGGAGATACGGTCAGGATGGCTCCATCCCGAAGTCCAAATCGATCGCGCGGCATGGAGGCTTCGGCGAGAAATGCTACATAGTTAGACGGCGGACTCGCCCAACGGACGAAAGGAGCCCGGAGATGTCTGCGATACTTTTAGTTTATCGAACGTTCCTTGATCGGCGATCACAGCAAGAGGATTCCCGGAAACATCCCGGATTCTTCCGCGTAAAACCTATCAAATCTGGAATAGGCTCTGCTCAATCCGGCCGTCCCGTGTAATGCTCCACGTGGTGCACCTGGGAGTGATCTTCGAGCGACTCCAGGTGCGTGATCACCTCCGCGGGCATCTCCAGATCCTCGGCCAGGCGCTCTTCCACCACCGTCGCCAGCCGGTGCGCGTCGCCCAGCTTCATATTCTCAGGGAAGAGCAGGTGCACCTCGATAATCTGGCGATAGCCTGTAGCGCGGAAGCGCACGCCGTGGTACTCCAGGCCAAGTTCCTTGCAGAGCGCGTCGAGCCGCGCGCGGATCAGGTGCCCGACTTTGGGGTCCGAGTAATCGAGCAGGCCCTTCATGGCGCGCCACAGCAGCCGGCCGCCGGTCCACAAAATGTTGGCCGCTACGGCATAGGCAATCAGCGGATCGAAGGGCTTCCATCCCGTTGCCATCACCAGGCCCAGGCCCGCGACCACGCCAAAGCTGGTCCAGCTATCGGTGAGCACGTGCTTACCGTCGGCCTCGAGGATCAGCGAGTGATTGCGCTTGGCGGTGCGCAGCAGATACCAGCCGAGGCCCGCGTTGAGCACGCCCGCGGCCACGATGAGAAGCACGCCGCTGCCCAGATTTTCCAGGGCCAGGCCGTGACGCCACGTCTGCGTGGTGTTGTAGAGAATGCTGCCCGCGGCCAGCACGATCATGGCGCCCTCAAAGCCCGCGGAGAAGAATGTAATGCGCTCAAAGCCGTAGCGAAATTGTGGAATCGCCGGCCGCGTGCTCAGCCACAGGCTGAAGAGCGCAAAGGCCACCACCACCACGTGCACCACCGACTCCGCCGCATCGGAGAAGATCGCCGACGACCCTGTGAGCAGGTACGCCGTCATCTTCCCGGTCAGCATCAGCACGCCCACCAGCAGCGAAAGCCGCATGGCGAGCCGCGCCTCGCGGTGCTGCTGGAGCTTCGAATTCGAGTCCTGTTGCGGGGAGGTGGTCATGGGCGATACTCTCGTTTTTGAGTGCCTTGGGGTCTTGCACTCAGTCTACGCGCGACCAGGGAAAGAATCCGACACTATATCTTTGACAAACCCATGCGGTGCTCTCAAGTACATTTGCACTTCTGGATGAAAGCTTCAATCAGAAGCACTATCCAAGCGACAGCGATAATGATCGGGATGGCAGTGTCCGGCATGAAGGTCGTGCGCCAATCCGTGTATGCTTGCGCGTGCTTCGCTGTCAATCTTTTATTGGCTGCGAATATCCCTAGCGCAACGGAAAACGCGATTGCTAAGCCGACTAACGGCAGCAGAAACGGATGGTCCGAGTAGTGATTGGCTACGAATAGAAGGCCTTCAAACGTCCCTAGCCATGTTAGGCGCTGATTGATGAGGTCGTTTTAGTATTTTTTTCTATCGTCCTCATCCCAAGCCATAGAACTTAAGACCTCTCCTTATTCCTCTGTCGGGCCTGTCGCTTCACTGGCTTTGTGGGCGGCCTCACCTTCAGCACGTCCTCCATCACTTCCTCGAATGGGAGCGGAATGAGGGGATTGGCTTCTCATTCGTCGGCAGTTTTGGCACCTGACCCTAGGGCGTTCTTCGCGGATTCTGGCTTTGGGTCATTTGGCACTCCCTTGGGCGTCGCGGATTGTTCCGGTGCGGTTATCGGCCTCGGTTGGAGCAATGGCGGCGTTAGGTCAAATAATTGTGCTTGCTCGCCCACCGGTCCGGTTTCGATGGGAGGAGGTTCTTTCGGCGGGGGAAGTGGCAGGTCGCATATTCTCATCACCGGAATTTTCAGCCGCTTAGCAAACTTCTCAATGTCCTGATCGTCAGAGTAGATGGCACTGGCGTCCTCAGCTTTGGCAGTCGCAACGATCTGAATATCGAATTTAACTTTCGCGTGAGTTCCCCACGTTTCATGTTTGGATTTAATCAGGGCCAATAGCTCGGCGGCTTCTATCGCTCCCCGCGCATCGAAGGGCAGCAGCTGGAATCGCATACGGTCGCTCAGAATAGAGACAAATTGGGCCCTCCCCTTTCCGGCTCTCACTAGAACTTCCGCCATTGCTGGAGTGGGGATTCCGATCTGCTCGCCTGTTGAGTTTAGTGAGCTTGCAAGGTACTCGACGCGCTCCTTAAATCGGGTGACAGGATTTCCCTGGCGATCCCTTGCCGGTTCGGGGTCCTTGTTCAGAAATACCACCAGATAAGAGGCGTCGAAGATAATCATTGCTGCGTCATCTCCTCGCCGTGTCGTATCTCCCGCAACTCCTCTAACGGATCAGCGAATTCGGCCCACTCATTTCCTTCAATAGCTCGCAGTTTGTCCATCGTTTCAGTGAAGCTCTCGTCGATCAGCGGCGCTTCATCAAAAGATTGGATTTTGAAATTCTCCATCTTCCACTTGCCTTCATTTCCCCGACTGTACGTTGCGATTCCATGAATCCGCACAGGCTTGGAATAATACGGAGCGAGTTGCTGCGCGATTTGTTCGTTTGTCTCGCAATACAGGATTGCGCCGTCTCTCCGCAATAGATGTATTGGGATCGTTTTATCGAAGCCGCCGACGCGCCTGAGCTCTCCCGTTACGGATGCGCTCTCTCGAATGTTTTCGTAGATCTCTGGAATGTTCGCCTTATTGCCTGGGAACTCTATGATCTCTGCCTTCTTGACTGGATCAAAAATGCGCCCAGTCGCATTATCGTGACGTAGTTTGGTGTCCAACTTCTTGTACGCTCTGTTGGCGTTTCGGGGACCCATTCCCTTTTGCGCGTTGCGTACCTGACGGATAACTCTGGTTTCTTCTTCGGGGTCAATGTAAAAGACAGGCTCTGCGCTGCCTTCATCCACCTTCATAAGATGGACGCTTTCGTTGTGACCAAGAAGTTGCGCCAAGTCGATGAGATAGAGGGCAAGGCGAGACAGGGGTATCGTATATGGCGTGATCTTCACGCCTTCGATCTCTCCGTCGATTTTGAAGCGGAATTCTTTCCAATTCTCCACGGTGGCCCCCTATGATACACTGATAGTGTTGGGTCCGGCATCGTGGGAGAGGCCGCCGACAGAGCTTGGGTCGTGAGCGCAGAGGTCAGCTGGCAGGCTGACCTCTCGCCGTTTTATAGGTTTTGAAATTCCGTTCTTTTCCTTTCAATTTGGCCGCTGTGAGTCCCGTAGCATCAATCGCTTTCCCGTTGTGCTCTTCAACGCGTGCACGGTCCTCATGGAGTCGGTTTCCTTCCGCGAGTTGCAGCAGTAATCGAATTCCGCGAGATACCTGTGCAGATGCTGCCAACTGACAAGATGGTACACCCCATTGATGCCCCGCTTCAACAAGCTAAACTGGCCCACTACCGAAGAATACTGCCGCTGCGCGGCCTACTGCGGCTGGCCCGGACTCTGCTGCCCCGGAGTTTGCGCCGGCTTGTGCCTCATGCGGTCCAGATCGATGCCAAACTTCGGGTCCTTGCAGGTGCCGTTTACGTGAACGGGAACCTCTGTGCCCGCACCGTCCTTCTTAAAGTACCGGTCGGCGGGCTTCAGCAGCTCGCCCTTCCATCCGCCCACCATCTCAGAGACCGTCGCCTGCGTTTTGGCCGTTCCCGTAAAGTTCAGCAGTCCGCCTTGCACGCCGTACGTGCCTTTGAGGTCGATCTCCGCGCCCGGCACAGTGTATTTCAGATCGGGAAGCGTAATCACGGCGTTCGCCATGGTGAAATCGCTTGCGATCGCCGAACGCACGTCCCCGCCTTCGCCGTGTCTGGCTTCTTCCGGCCGGCCTTGGCCGCGCAAACTCAGCTCGTCCACCTTGCTCTGGATCTTGGCGCTGGTGAACTGCGCGTCTTCGAGCGTGAATTTCCCGTTCAGTTTCAGCCGCTCATCCACCGGCGCCGTTCCCGGAGGAATTTCGAGGGTGGTTTTCAACGCCAATGTGCCGGTCAGCAGCGGCGTCCCGCTTTTGCTGGTCAGGCGCAGAAAATCTTCCATCCGCCCGCCATTGACGGTCACGTTCAATGCAATCTCGTGACCGCCCGGCGTCGCGGTTCCATTGGGCGCAGTTCCCGGCGGCACGCGCACCACCTTGCCCTCGCAGGTAAAGTGCGATCGTCCCAGCGTGGCATGCACCGGCTGGAGCCAGGTGTCGCCATTGATGCCATCCACGTGCGCGTGGAACTCAGTGTGCAGCGGAACTGCCGTGCCAAACTTCGTCAACCGGAAATCCGGCGTGTCGGTCTCGCCATCCACGACCAGGTCGCGCAAAACGCCCTCATATTTGCCTGTCGATTCGAGAATCCCTGCAATTCCCTTGAAGACCCCAAGGTCCGCGTGTTCAAACCGGTAACTTCCGTTGAGCGGCGTCTCGCCCGGATCGTTCACTACCCACGGTCCCAGGTTGCCCGCCGTCAAAATCGTGCCCGGAGGCTTGGGGTTGGTCAGCTCCGCGTCGAAGTGCATCGCCCCGTTCGCACTTACATTGGCCAGCTTGAGGTGGGCAATCGCGAACTCGAGCGGCAGCTTTCCCGGCTTGCCGGTTTCAACGGTCAGGTGCGCGTCGTTGCATTGGATGCTGTCCACTGCGAAGCGCAAAAGCAGGGAGCCGTTCTCTCCCGCGTGCGCGGCAGGGGCACCATGAGCAAAGTGCGACTTCGGGGGCACGTCCACGGAGAGCCCCTTCAGCTCCACCACGGAAATCTTCACCGGCTCGCCCGGCCTGTAACGCAGTGGCGCGTGAAAGCGGAACTCGTCGATTTGTATGAGGGGCTGGATGAGGGGCCGGATCGGCGGCTCCGGCGCGCTCGCCGCGTTCGGTCCCGGAACCGTCACGCCCTCGACCTGCGCCGGCGGCCAGATGCGCAGACCCTTGCCCTCGGCCCAGAGCCCATTTACGAGCGACACATGAAAGCTGTCCAGCTCCACGCGTGCATGGAAGTGCTCCTCAAGCTGCTTCACAATCGCGGCGCGCAGGATGGGCTCGGCCTTGTGAAGCACGATGGAAACGCCCAAGCCCAGCGCAACCAGCACTAGCGACAGCGCGATCAGAGCCCACTTGAGAGCCCGATGCCTGCGCCAGAATCCTGCCTGCTTCGCTGTCACGGCCAACCCTTGCCTGCATCTATTCTCGCAGGCTTGCTCACCGCTGAGGGATTAACTCCTGCTGTGTTGGACGCGCATGGTTGCGAAGAGACAAGCGGGGTTAGCGGAGCTAGCGGGGTTAGCGGAGTTGGCGGTTCCGCAGTCCCTCAGTTTCTTAGTCCCTAGTCCCTACGTCCCTACGTCCCTGCATTCTTGGTCCCTTGTTCCCTCGGTCCCTTGTTCCCTGTCTCTCTGTGCTTTAGACTTCAAGTCACCGATGCAAGCGATTGTTGAGAACCTCGTCAAGCTCCAATCCATCGATCTGGACCGCGCCCGGCTCAACAAGGAGCTGCGCGCCCTGCCCGCGGAGATCGCCCAGTCGCAGGCCCGGCTGGCCGCCGCCGAGCGCCTATCCGCCGAGGCCTCGGCCGCGCTCAGCCGCGAAGAGACGCTGCGCACGCGCCTGGAGCGGGAGATCGACGGGCACCGCCAGAAGGCCGCCAAGTTCCGCGCCCAACTCGACTCCGTAACCACGCCCGCGCAGGCCGCGGCCGTCGAGCACGAGATCAAGTTCGAAACGACGGAAGCCGAGCGCCTGGAAAACGACGAATACGCGAGCCTGGAGCGCACGGAGACGCAGGAGGCCGCGATGGCCCAGGCCCGCGCTCAAGTGGAGCTGCTTGCCGCCGAGCTCGAAGGCGTCCGCGCCCGCGTGGCCGCGCGCCAGCAAGAGCTCGCTCAAGAGCTTGCCGCGCTCGACGCCGCGCGCGAAGCCGTCCGTGCGGATCTCGATCCCGAGTGGCTCGCCCGCTTCGACCGCATCGCCGCCTCCCGCGGCACCGGCATCGCCCTTGCGGAAAACCAGCAGTGCACCGGCTGCCGCATGGGCGTGCGACCGCAAGTCTGGAACCAGCTCCGCGAAGGCGAACTGCTTACCTGCGACAGTTGCAGCCGGCTTCTTTATTGGGATCCGGCCTTGGCTTCCGCGACCAAAGCGCCGCAGCCCGAAGTGCCTCCGGGCACGGGCCGCGCCCCGCGCAAATCCCACCAGGCCGGCGCGTAGGCCTAGAATGCTTGGCATGAATCGCTCCATCCTTGCGCTTGCCTGCTTGCTGTCAAGCGCCGGCGCATGGGCGGCGGAAGAAAAGCCGCCCGCGTACCCCTCCTTCGACTATCAATTCGCCTACGCTCACGAAATCAAGCCCCATCGCAGATCGTTTCCGCATGCGGGCGTGAGTTCCGGCTTCAATCAACTTCGCCTCACCTTGACTGTCTCTCCGGCAGGTGACGTGCTGGATGCAAAGACCGAAGGAGAGGATGAGAACCTCAAGTTCTGGCCTGACCTGCGCCCCGAGGTGCTGCGCTGGAAGTTCATTCCGTTTGAGGTCGAGGGGCACCCTGTGACGGCATTGGTCGAAGAGTATATCGACCTGGTTCCACCAGAGCGATTCCCTTTGATCCACACGCCTGCGCCCGTGGTCAGGCCCGATTCCAATGTCAGCATTACGCTCACGCGGTCGGTGTGCTACGGAAGGTGCCCCGCCTATCGGGTTTCAATCAGCACCAAGGGGATTGTGTTTGAGGGCCACGCCTTTGTCGCGGCCGCCGGCAGGCATACCGATACGGTTGACCCGCGCGCCGTCCGGGAACTGGCAAAGAAGTTTGTTGCGGCCGATTTCTATTCGATGCGCGGCGAGTATCAAGCAAGTGTGACCGACAACCCCACCTACACACTCTCGATCTCAATCGACGGCCATAAAAAGCAAGTACTCGATTACGTCGGCTCGTGGGTTGGTATGCCCGAGGTGATCAGCGAGCTCGAGGATGACGTTGATGATCTTGCCCATACAGAACGATGGATCCAAGGGACAGGTGGGCTTGTTTCTGGGCAGGAGACTCTACAGAAGGCGACTCAGAATCCGCAAGAAAACTGAATCTGTCCATGCTCACCCGCCGCCGCTTCCTCGCTCAATTTGCCGCCTTCGCTGCTACTCTTTTCTTGAGGAGCACGGTCCACCGCGAAGGGCGCGAACGGACGGACAACTGAGAACTGACAACTGCTTTTGAGGAGCATTCCCCGTGCAGCGCATCTGTGTCGATATGGACGAGGTGATGGCCGACACCCTCGCCGAGCACATCCGGCGCTACAACCAGGCCTTCGACGAGGAGGTCACTCCGGAAGATCTTGCCGGCAAAGGTCTTTGGGAGATTGCGCCGGTCGACCGGCAGGGGCAGCTCCGCGCGTTCCTCGACGCCGAAGACTTTTTCGAGGTCCTGGACGTGTTGCCCGGCGCGCAGCCGGTGCTCCAAGACCTCTCGCAGCGTTTCGAAATCTTCATCGCCACGCAGGCCATGGCGGTACCCAACTCGCTCGGTCCGAAGTACCGCTGGCTGCAGCGCCACTTTCCCTTCATCCCGCCTTCGCACTACGTCTTCTGCGGCAACAAGTCGATCCTCCGCGCCGATTTCCTCATCGACGACCAGCCCCGAAACCTGCTGCGCTTCGAGGGCCAGGGTTTGCTCTACACCGCGCCGCATAATCTCATGGCCACCGGCTTCGTGCGCGTGAACAACTGGCTGGAAGTGGCGGAGTTCTTCGCTGCCATTCCCACTTCAGAACCGGATTTCCCCGTACCGTCCGCGCAGCCTTCGCCCGGCCGTTCGTAGTTCCGGCGGCAAGACCGTTGCCATGAATTTCGATACCATGGAGTGTGACCCTGTTTCGCTCCCCCGCAAAGTTCTCTATCACGCGGCGCCGCTTTCTCGCGGCAGGCGCGTGCGCTGCGGGCGGCACGGCCCTTTATTCAGGCGAAATCGCGCGCCATTGGATCGACGTCTCGCCGAGCGACGTCTTCCTTGCGGGACTGCCGCAAGCGTTCGACGGCTTCCGCATCGCGCAGATCAGCGACATCCACATGGACGAGTTCACGGAGCCGTTCTTTATCCGCGATGTCGTAGACCGCATCAATCGCCTCAACCCCGATGCGGTGGTCATCACCGGCGACTTTGTCACCAGCGAGTTTGCGCCGAAGGAATTCGCCATCGGCGGCGCTTGGCAATGCGCCGGAATTCTCGACGGACTCACCTGCCGGCAGCGCTACGCGGTGTTGGGCAACCACGACCTCATGATCGATCCGAAACAGGTCTCTGAGGCGCTTGCCGCGCACAGCATCACAGTGCTGCGGAACAGCCACGCGCCGCTGGAGCGCGGGACGGGGAGAATCTGGCTCGCGGGGCTCGACGATCCCGTCGCGGGAGCGCCGCTTCCTGACGTTGCCGTTCCGGAATCGATCCGCAACCTGCCGCACGAGCCGATTGTTCTGATGTGCCACGCGCCCGACTACGCGGATCGACTGATTCTTCACCCCTCCGGCTCTTCGGTCGCTCTTATGCTCTGCGGCCACACGCACGGCGGGCAGATTTGCCTGCCTTGGATCGGTCCACTGAGCCTTCCGACGATGGGCCAGAAATATGTCGAGGGGTGGTTCCGCCTGGGTCAATTGCAGCTCCACGTCAATCGCGGCATCGGAACTGTCGGCGTTCCCTTCCGGCTCAACTGCCCGCCGGAGATCTCCTTGCTCACGCTGCGCTCCTGTTAGCGTTTCCATTCCTTCCAGCCTCCCTTGCCGGAAAGGCAGAAAACCATCCCCGCGGAAGAACGCGCCATCGACTCGAGATTCAGCCTATAATGTGACCATGGCGGCGTATGTGATCAAGAATCGGGTACCCTCTCCTGAAGAAATGGGACGCACGTTGGGTTTGAGTCCAAAGCGCGTGGCCTCCGTGCGCTTTATCATGAATTCGCCATCTCCGCTAAGGACATCCAAGCGCTCGAGCGGTAAATCTCCGTCAGTGGGAACAGCAAGGAAGGCAGGCAGGAAGCGCTCGACCTCGCGAGCAAGCGGACGGCGGTAGGACGGCATGGCAAGACGCAAGCGCGTCCAATCCGTTTTTCTCAATATCCCTTACGACGCCCAGTTTGAGGAATTGCACTTGGCCTACATCGTGGGTCTGACCCAACTTGGCCTCAAGATAAATGCGACGCTCGCCCTTCCTAACCAGGATCGGCTCAAGAGGATTGTTGGGTTAATTGAGAAATCTGACGTTTCAATTCACGACCTTTCTAGAATTGAGTCGCCGTCTGGGGTTCCCCGGTTCAATATGCCCCTCGAACTCGGCCTTGCGCTTTTTCGTTCGCACATCACAAGAGGCCGGCACAGGGTCTTCGTCTTTGAGAAGAAAGCCTACAGGGTTCAGCGATCAACAAGCGACGTCAACGGCATCGACCCCCAGATTCACAAAGGCAGACCGAAGGGAGTTATGGCGGGATTGCGCAACATCTTCTATCAATCTGACGGCACCACTGTCCCAGAAATGCTTTCCAGCTACCGCGCCGTCAGGCGGAAATTGCCGGAATTGCGGCGGAATGCAGGCAGCCGGTCGCTGTTTGAGGCGGCGGTATTCAAAGAACTCACCGTTGCAGCCCTCGTAGAGAGGGAAAGAATTTTGAAACAGAGATAACCGGCCTCCTCGGCACAGCGATTATCCCTCTGCAGAATGGCTCGGCGCTGACTTGCCGACTCGTCGCTTTCATGCCCCCGCAATCGTCATGCCATCGATGCGCAGCGTCGGCGAGGCCACCGATCCGCGAAACTCGAGGTCGTTGCCAATGGCCGTCACGTTGCGCAGCATCTCGGCCAGGTTTCCGGCGATCGTGATTTCTTCGACGGCGTGGGTCAGTTGGCCGTTCTCAATCCACAGGCCGGTTGCGCCGCGGGAGTAGTCGCCCGTGACCGTATTGGTGCCGAATCCCATCAGGCTCGTGACGTAGAGCCCCGCCTTCACCTCGCCAACGATCTCTTCCGCCGAAAGTGTTCCCGGCGCGAGGAAGAGATTGCCGCAGCCCACTCCGGGCGCGCCTGCGAGTCCGCGCGCGGCGTTGTGCGTGGACTTGAGCCCCAACTTGCGCGCGGTGTAGGTGTTCAGCAGGTAGTTGCGCAACACGCCGTTCTCAACCACGATGGTGCGCTGCGAAGGCAGGCCCTCGTCGTCGAAGGGCGAAGTGCCGAATCCGCCCACGCCGGTGGGCAGCAGCATGATGTTGTCGTCCACAATGGTCAGGCTGGGCGCGGCAATGGTTTCACCAAGTTTTCCGGCGAGAAACGAGGCACCGCGCCAGATGGCGTCGCCCGATGCGGCTTCGAAGATGGAGCCGATGAGCGTGCGCGCCGTTTCAGGCGCGAAAATGATGGGAACGCGCTGCGTGGGCACGCGCCGCGCACCGAGCCGCCGCAGGGTGCGCCGTGCGGCCTCTTTACCGACAGCCTCAGGAGATTCGAGGAGCGCGAACGACCGCGCGCTCGACCACCAGCCGTCGCGCTGCATCCTGCCGTCGGCGTCTTTGGCGAGCGGCGCTGCCGCCACGCCCGCGTAGCTCGAGCGATAACTGCCGTGAAAGCCACGCGAGTTGGCCAGCGCCTTGCGCCCCGTCGCGGCGTCAAAGCTGCCACCGTCGGAGTTCGTGATCCGCGGGTCCGCCTTGAGGGCCGCGGCCTCGGCCCGCCGCGCCCATTCGATCCGCTCCGCCCCGGCGAGCGAGTACACGTCGTCGAAGTAAAGGTGCAGATCGTCCTCGACCGCGCCAAACTCGCCCGTCTCCGGCAGGCCGGCGAAGGGATCTTCCTCCGTGACGCGGGCCAGAGCCAGCGCGCCGTCGACTACCTGGCGAATCCCCTCCGCGGTCAGGTCGCTGGTGGAGGCCGATCCCGACCGCTGACCCAGAAAGACGCGCAGTCCCAGCCCGCGCGAGCCCGATTCCTTCAGCGTTTCCACCTCGCCCATGCGCACGTTCACGCTGAACTCGTCACCCTCGCGCGCTGTGGCTTCGGCGTCCGTCGCGCCGGCCTTCACGGCCAGCGCCACGACGTCGGCAACCAGAGATTCGAGGTCGAGGGCAGTTTCGTTGGGCAGGGGAGAAGTTTCAGGCATGTCCTCAAGCTATCAAACGCGGCGGGATTCAGGACTGAAGGTTCGCAGCTCAGCTTTGCGCTGTCGCGAAAGGGCTCTTTGTCCGCGGAGAATTAAGATGCGTTTGCCCCGCCCAGTGTGGCTCAGGTACCAGGAATGGGCGTAATCGGGCGCACTTTTGGGTATCGTAATGGGTGTAATTGGGTGTATTATTGGGTGTGATGTTCCACGCAAACACTCTCCAGATCACCCCCGAGATCCTGAATCTCATCGCCGAACTGGATGAGTTCAAGGGCGCGTGGCAGGCTCTTGGCACTCTGGCTCCGGAGCGCCTTTCTGCATTGCGTCGCGTCGCTACCATCGAGAGCATCGGCTCATCGACCCGCATTGAAGGCAGCAAACTCTCCGACCGGGAAGTGGAACGGTTGCTCTCCAATCTTGAGATCAAATCCTTCCGAACGCGAGACGAGCAGGAAGTGGCCGGCTATGCCGAGACGATGGAGCTGATCTTTCAGTCCTGGGGCGAGATCACGCTCACAGAAAACCACGTCAAGCAACTGCATCGCGACCTGCTGAGGTACAGCGAAAAGGACGCGCATCATCGCGGCAATTTGAAGACCCAACCAAACAATGTTGCAGCCTTCGACGATCAAGGAAAACAGGTCGGAATCGTGTTCGAAACGGCCACTCCGTTCGATACTCCGCGGCGAATGTCCGAACTCGTCGCCTGGACTCGAGAAGCGTTCTCATCGCGGCAATTGCATCCTCTGTTAGTGACCGCGATCTTCACGGTGGTTCTTCTCGAGATCCATCCGTTCCAGGACGGAAATGGCCGGCTGAGCCGCGTCCTTACGACTCTCCTTCTGCTCCGCGCAGGCTATTCCTGGGTTCCGTACAGCTCGCTCGAAAGCGTGATTGAACAGAGCAAAGAGGGCTATTATCTCGCCCTTCGCCAGACCCAAATGACGATCCGGACAGATGCCCCGAACTGGCATCCCTGGGTCTTGTTCTTCCTCCGTGCATTGCAGCAACAGATGAGGCGTTTGGCCAGGAAAGTCGAACGGGAGAAGATCGTTCTTGCTGCCCTGCCCGAGCTGTCGGTGCGCATCGTTGAATTCGCTCGCGAACACGGAAGAGTTACTGTCAGCGACATCGTGAAGCTGACCGGTACGAGCAGAAATACGTTGAAGCAGCACTTCCGCCGATTGGTCGCGCAAGGGCATCTTGCCCTCCATGGCGGCGGGCGCGGCGCATGGTACGCATTGCCTTAACGCGCAGCATCTTCCACGCCAAACGCGAGCGCGAATATCCATCGCCCGGTAACTTCCGGTTGGCGGCGATTCGCCCGCGGACCGCTCTTGAAAGGCACGAATTCTCGTCGTGCCGAAACGTCGCAATCATGGATGTGGGCATTTGCCCCGAGCGAATGCGGATATCGCCCCGAGGGATGCTTTAATTGACATCAGCATCGTGCATACCCACCGTTTCGACGTTCTCATTCTCGGCGCTGGCGCCGCGGGCCTGATGGCCGCCATTGAAGCGGGCCGCCGCGGCCGCCGCGTTGCGGTCGTCGAGCGCGCGAACCTTCCCGGCAAAAAGATCCTCATCTCCGGCGGCGGCCGATGCAACTTCACCAACCTCGACACCCGCCCCGGCAACTTCCTCTCCGCCAATCCCCACTTCGCCAAGTCGGCCCTGGCCCGCTACACGCCGGCCGACTTCATCCATCTCGTGGAGCGCCACGGCATCGCCTGGCACGAGAAGACGCTGGGCCAGCTCTTCTGCGACGGCTCCGCGCAACAGATTGTCGACATGCTCATGCGGGAGTGCATGGAGGCCGGCGTGCGCGTGCTCGTCGCCACCACCATCCACGAAGTGCGTTGCAGCGATTCCTTGAGCGCGTCTGGGAGCGCGTTCACCGTCGTCGCCGGCAACGCCGTCTACACGGCGCCCGCACTCATGGTCGCCACGGGCGGGCTGTCGATTCCCAAAATCGGCGCCACCGCTTTCGGCTACGAGCTTGCCCGCCAGTTCGGCATCCCCATCGAACCGTGCCGCCCCGCGCTGGTTCCGCTCACCCTCTCTGGCGCGGAGCACGCGCAGTTCGCCGGCCTCGCCGGTATCTCCGCGCCGGTCGTCGCCAGCGCGGGCGGCCGCAGCTTTCGCGAAAAGATGCTCTTCACCCATCGCGGTCTCAGCGGCCCAGCCATCTTGCAAATCTCGTCCTATTGGAAGCCGCCGGAACCCATCCGCATCGACTGGGCGGCGGACCACCAACTGCTCGCGCCCCTGCGCACGCCCAACGCCCGCCGCGATCTGGCCTCGCTCAACGCGGCGCTGCGCATGCATCTGCCCGCCCGGCTCGCCGACCGGCTGGCTGAAGTGGCCGCGCCCCAGGGCTGGACCAACCGCGCCCTCGACGAGCTGGAACGCCGCCTGCACAGCTTCGCCTTCACGCCCACCGGCACCGAGGGCTACGAGAAGGCCGAAGTCACCGCCGGCGGCGTCAGCACCGCCGCACTCTCTGCGCAAGCCATGGAGTGCCGCACCGTCCCCGGCCTCTATTTCATCGGAGAAGTGGTCGACGTCACCGGCCAACTCGGCGGCTTCAACCTCCAGTGGGCCTGGGCTTCCGCCGCCGCCGCGGGCCGCGCTGTGTGATTTTTCCTGATTGCCGCCTTGCAGAGGACGATCTGCCCAACTTACGCATGTCATCCTGAGTGACTTCTCCTGAAGGAAACAGCCGAAGGATCCGCGGTTGACGTTTGATCGCCTTCAGCTCACCGCGCGAGGCTGCGACGGGGGGTCGCCGATCCATCAATTACTCTCCGGTCGACCTAATGCACGGCCCGCGTGGACGCATTGCGCCCGGCCCCACGGCCAGGGCAACCACTTGGCAACCGGAGATTCGAGATCGAGAGCAGTTTCGTTTGGCAAGGGAGAAGTTCCGTGCATGGCTCAACAGTAACAAAATGACTCGCCGCCAGGCATCGCCGGCAGAATCGAGCAATTCCGGCTTTTGCGGATCGAATGAAGCGAGGGTCTTGCAATAGTTATCATGAACTGATAACATACTCCGATATGCGGAAGCACGATTCTGCTCTGGACGCGCTGCTTGACCTCGACGGCCTCACACTTGCCGTCGATCCCGAGGGAGGACACTGGGTTCGATTCGTGGTTACGCAGGCGCCGGCGACGCCGGAAAAACCGCACGGCCTCGACTACTCGCTGACGTTGCACGGACCGGACGGCGAGCGATTGGCCGGTTTCGATCATGCTCATCCAGTTGGCAAGCAAAAACCTGGCGGGCCGCAGGACCACCGTCACCGCATTCAGACGATTCGGCCCTATACCTACAGCGATGCAGCAACCCTTCTCGCCGATTTCTGGACGGCAGTGGACACGGAACTGAAGGAAAGAGGAGCGCTCCGATGAAGACACTCAAAGTGGGAATCGCCAGCTACGAAGAGATGAAGGCCATGACGCTGGCCATTGCGCGGGGCCAGCGAAAACTTGCGCCGCGCGAGCCGCGCATCTGGTTTCCTTCGACGGAGTCTTTCGCTCGAGTGCTTTCGGCCGGCAATCGCGATTTGTTGCGTGTGATTGCCGAGAAGGCCCCCGGCTCGCTCGAAGAATTGGCTCAGCTCACCGGCCGCAAGAAGCCAAATCTTTCCCGCACGCTCAAAACCATGGCGAATTATGGACTCGTCGAGCTGCAGCGTGGCCTGCGTGGACGCATCGCGCCCAAAGTTGTCCACGACCGCATTGCGCTTGAGTTGCCGCTGGTGCGCGGGGAAGACGCGGCGTAGGACAAAGCGGAGTATCCGGCGCTGAAGTCGTTACGGCTTGATACATAAATGGCGAAGAAAAAGGCGAAAAATCTTCCCTCAGCGGCTAAACTGGCTGCGGAAAAACGGCGAACGGCGAACGAATTCTTGAGCGAAGCGCCCGCAGGGGCTAAAGCCCAGCATTCATTTTGCGGCGTTTGCGGCACGACTGAAGTCGTGCCCTTTCGCGAGGCCATGGATGAAACATGTTATGGGAAGAAGGAGCGGAATCGTTACGCTGTCAGTTTTTCCAACTGATCGGGCTTCACAATCGTCAGGCTGGTGCCTTTGATGGTGATCCACTGGTCGCGGCGGAACTGGTTGAGCAGCCGCGTGACGGTTTCGCGCGAGGTGCCTGCCATGTTGGCGATCTCTTCGTGCGTGAGCGCCATGGTGAAGCGGAGCTCGGGCTTGCCGTTGGCCGTCCCGCGCCCCCAATCGAGCAGCAACCGCGCCAGCCGCCCCGCCGCCGAACCGGAAAGCGCCAGCCGCTTGGCGTCGTGAAAGACCGTCATGTATTCGCCGGAGAGCGACTGCGCCGCGTGCATCGAGGCAATGCCATGCCGGCCCAGGAACTCGATGAACTCCTGCTTGCGTACGGTTTTTACCTGGCAGGGTTCGATGGCTTCGGCGGTCACTTCGTGGGGAACATTGGCCAGCACCGCGCTCAGTCCCATCACGTCGCCCGGCCCGGCGATCTTCAGGATCATGGTCTTGCCGTCGCGCGAGGTTGAGGAGATCTTGACCTGTCCAAAACAGATGACAAAGACGTTGCGCGCCGGATCGCCCTCTGAAAACAGCTTGGCCCCGCGGGCATGGCTCATCATGATCCCAATCTGGTCGTAATCCGAAAGAGCTTCCGGCGTCAGATTACAGAACATCCGCAAATGGCGGTGCTCGCAGTTCTGGCAATCTTCCGGAGGGTGATGGGAATGGATTGTGACCATACCAGTGGCGCGGGGCTAAACGCTAAGAAAAGTATAGCGCATATCCCATCCTGCAGGAGGGTCATTTCGCCCCCTGGGGCCTCAATCGGGAACTCTCTCTCAGCGGAATGCGAACCCGGCACTACGCCAGGGCCGCTCCACTCGCATGGCGCCGCGCCGGCGTTACGCGGGTCATGCAGCAGGTAATGTAGGCGCGGGAGACCTCGCGCGCCAGCTCCTCCAACAGCCGCATCCGCAGCGGCGGATGGCTCTCAAAGGCATGCCGCAGGGCGTCGATGGGCAGCATGAGCACCGATCCCGGCGTCACTGCGGTCAGGGTGTAGGTATGATTTCCGTCGCCCAGCGCGCCGGCCAGCTCCACCAGGTCCCCTGGGCGCGCCGATCCCAGCGTGACGCGCATCTGGAACCGTTCCGCCTTGCGGACAAAATCGCCCGAAACTACCACGTAGAGCCCTTTGCAGCTTCCGTTCTGGCGAAAAACCACCTCTCCGGCATCGACATCGATGCATCGCGAAGCGCCGGTGAGCAACTGTCCCGCCTCATCGGGACACTCCAGCAGCTCGGCCAGCGGATGCGCCGCGGCCGCGGCCAAACATTCAATTCGCTCTTCTTGCCGTTTGTTCGCCATCTTGCTTGCCGTATGCCGGGCCCTCAAGCCCGCTGCTGCCTGCTTACTATTTCCCACGGTCCCTGTTGAGCGTCTTCCTTTCACGCCGATCCCATTTGCGCCAGCCCTGGAGGCGCACAGCGAGACTTGATGCCCACCGAGCCTCGCGCGGTTCATGCATTCACTCCATTGCCTGGGATTCGCGGTTGCATTCTGCTGGACAAAACGGTACGGTTTCTCCTTTCCCCCGCCCATTTTCCCTGGGCCCATTTCCTGGCCCGATTTGTGCCGCGCGCCGGGGCCATTGCGCCCGCTACAAAACTCCCACAGGAAGGGCAACTTCCCGGTGCACGCCGACGGGCGGAACGCAAAGCACGGGCACGCGCGATGCAGAAAGCAGTGCAAAGGCCGTGCCATGGGGCCCGGGAGTTCCGCTGGCCCGTTTGACCCCCGCCACAAGGATGCAGGGATGGTTCTCCGCGATGGCTTCGGCCACGGCAGCGGCCGGATTGCCGTCCTTCACCAGACATCGCACCTGGATGACGCCCTCGAAGCGGATGCCCTGATCCTCCATTACGGTGCAGGGATTCAGGCCGGCAGCTTTTTCCGCGGCCGTGCGCACATGCAGCGCCAGAAGCGGCCGATCGAACGTAACGGCCAAAGAAGCGGCTGTGGCGGCTGCTTCCGCCGCGGCCTCGTTCCGTTCCACGGCCAGCAGCACCGGTCCACCCGGAGTCGGCCGGTGCGGGCCTGCATTCCAGTCGGCCGCTACCGCCAGCACAGGGCACGGCGCCAGCCGCACCAGGCGCTCGGCAATGGCCCCTACCACCACAGGGCCGGCGCCTTCCATCCCCTTGGTGCCAATCACGATCAGCCCAGCCCCGTACTGCCGGGCCACATCCACCAGCATCTCCGCCACGGCGCCCTGCCGCACTTCGGAGTGGCTGTAAATTCCCTCGCGGATCAGTTCGCCGGCCAACTGGTCCAGCACCTTGCGCGCCGCTTCCGTCATGTGGCTCAACACGCTGCCGGGAACCGTATCGATCGCGGCATACTCCATCGGATCGAGCCCATGGGCCAGCACAATCCGCGCCCCGTAGTTGGTGGCCAGCTTGCGCGCGTACTCAAGGGCCGCTTCCGCCTGACCCTTCAGGTCCGTTGCGACCACAATGGTCTTCAAGCCCTTTTCAAAGCCCATGCCCGTCTCCCGGCCGCAGCCGACGTCAAACGTACCTTTAGGATTCTGAGTGTGCGCCTCCAAAATGCCGGGGGCAGTGACCCCATTCACCCCCCCCTGTGATTTTTGTCACATCCTCTAAGAGATTGATTCCGCGAGAAAAAGGCCGCACAGCACCCTGATTGCAATCTCCACGCCAGCGCGACTGGCCATGTGAGAGTAGTGCGCAGGCCGTCTACGCCTCGGGATGTCTGGAGTCGTGTGGTGCGGGTTTCTCCACGGGTGGTTCCGGACCCCCGCCGTCCGCTTGGCTCGCCACGCTGTTTCCTCCCGCAGCGCTCTGTACGCTCAAAGGCCCAATGCGCTAACGTGAGTGCGTCATGAAAAATCGCTTTCTGCTCCCTGTTTATTCGATTCTTGCCCTGATTTTCGCATCGATTTCACCGCTTTGCCTCGAGGTTCGCGCCCAGGCGCCTGTGCCCGACTCGCCGGCCATCGAGGCCCAGGCCCACGCTCTGCTCTCCAAACTCACACTGGAGCAGAAGATCGAGTTGCTCGGCGGCATCGACAACATGTTCACGCGGCCTATGCCGGCCATCGGCCTGCCGCGCTTCAAGATGTCCGATGCCTCAGTGGGCGTGCGCACCTGGGGCCCGACCACAGCGTATGCGGGCGGCTCGGCACTCGCCGCCAGTTGGGACACGGACCTCGCCCGCAAGCTCGGCGACGCCCTGGGCCGCGACGCGCGCGCCCGCAACGTCAACTTCCTGCTCGGTCCCGGCGTCAATATTGCCCGCTCGCCCTTGGCCGGCCGCAACTTCGAGTATCTTTCGGAAGACCCGTTCCTCAACTCCGCGCTGGTGGTGCCGTTCATTGAGGGCGTCGAGTCCCAAGGCGTCATTGCGACGGTCAAACATTTCGCCCTCAACGACCAGGAGTTCAATCGCCACAACGCGAGCTCCGATGTGGACGAGCGCACCATGCGCGAGATCTATCTTCCCGCATTTGAAGCCGCCGTCACCAAGGCCCACGTGGACGCCGTCATGAACTCCTACAACCTGGTCAACGGCGTCCACTCCACGCAAAACGACTTCCTTAACCTGAAAGTGCTCAAGGGCGAGTGGGGCTTCGCGGGCATTCTCATGTCCGACTGGGACTCGACCTACGATGGTGTCGCGGCCTGCAATAACGGCCTCGATCTGGAGATGCCGAGCCCCAAATTCATGAACGCCGGAAACCTTCTTCCCGCGGTTCGGGCCGGCCAGGTCAAGGAGTCCACCATCGACGAGCACGTGCTGCGCCTGCTGCGCGCCGAGTTGCGCTACGGCTTCACCGCGCGCCCGCAGTTCGATCCCGCCGACTCCACGTACTCCGTCGCCGATCGCACACTCGCGCTCGAAGAAGCCCTCGAGAGCTTCACGCTTCTGAAGAACGAAGGACGACTGCTCCCGCTCGATCCCGCAAAGATCAAGAACATCGCCATTATCGGCCCCGATGCCTACCCGGCGGTCACCGGCGGCGGGGGCTCGTCTGAAGCGCATGCTTTTGAGCCTGTCAGCATCCTCACCGGCGTTGCCAATTTGCTCGGACCCGATGCGCATGTCTTCTATAGCGATTCCATGCCGGACACTGACGCCGAAAAGAAGGCCGTGGCGCGGGCCGATGTGGTGATTGTTGCGGTCGGATTCGATGCCAAGACCGAAGGCGAGGGCCACGACCGCACCTTCACGCTGCCCGCCGGCCAGGACGTGCTCATCGAGCAGGCGGTTGCGTTGAATCCCCGCACCATCGTGCTCCTCACCGGCGGCGGCGGCATGGACGTGAACCGCTGGCTCGACAAGGTCCCGGCGCTTCTCCACCTCTACTATCCCGGCCAGGAGGGCGGCACGGCCGTGGGGCAGATTCTCTTCGGCCAGCACAATCCCGAGGGCAAACTCCCCGTCAGCTTCGACCGCAGTTGGGACGCGAACCCCTCCGCAAAGTGGTACTACGGCGACCCCAGGGACAACACCACGCTCGACACCACAGGCCCCGACGGCAAACCGCTCGACTACACCGTCGAGCACGTCAAATACGGCGACAAGCTCATGGTCGGCTACCGCTACTGGACCACCACGGGGAAGCATCCGCTCTATCCGTTCGGCTACGGCTTGAGCTACACCACCTTCGCGTTCTCCAGGCTCGACGCGCCCGCAACCGCGGCCGCCGGTGCAACGGTTTCGGTCAGCTTCGACGTGACCAACACCGGCAACGTGGCCGGCGCGGAAGTTGCCCAGCTCTATGTCTCCGACCCCTCCGCGAAGGTGGACCGGCCCGAACGCGAGCTGAAAGGCTTCGCCAAAGTCCGTCTCGCTCCCGGCGAAACCCGGCACATGACGCTCTCGCTCGACGCGCGCGCCTTCAGTTATTGGGACGAGGCGGCGCACAAATGGACGATCGATCCCGGCAAATTCGTTCTTCGCGTCGGCGATTCCAGCGAAAACACGCCGCTAAGCGCCGAGATCGACCTGCACTAGAGCATTTCTAATTTAAGTATATACATTGTGTGCGATAATCCTCCTGTCGGTGAGAAGGAGGATTCGGATGCAATCGTATTCACAGGATTTACGTGATCGCGTACTTCGGGCGCTGGCTCGGGG
>Ga0224557_1001200_pt1 | contig 25798 bp, 30 predicted proteins | sample 714S31014metaG_FD_180677 | JGI IMG/M metagenome (GOLD analysis project Ga0224557, IMG submission 180677) | Peat soil microbial communities from Stordalen Mire, Sweden - 717 S3 10-14 | ecosystem: Environmental > Terrestrial > Soil > Wetlands > Peat | place: Sweden: Norrbotten County, Stordalen... | reverse complement strand
TCGAGGAACTCCAGGAAAACCCCGCCCCAGCAAACTACCGCGACTACCTCCGCCTCAAACTACGCCAAGCCATCAAGGCCGGGCCGGCAGGTGATCAAAAAACTACGTTTTCTGGTGAGCGCTAACAATCAAGCGCATGAAGCGGACGATTCGTACGTTAGGCTGGCGCTTCAACGCCGACCGCATGGTGATGGATTACACGACGAAGTGCTACATTCCCGCGGCCGGCGGCACCTCCAGCGAAGTGCGCACGCCGGCGTAGAACGGCCCACGCATTTCTGTTCGCCTTCGGGTGTATACTGAGCATGTACGGTAAATTCCCGTACATCGGCGGAGGTATTCCCCATGGCGCTCGCTCTACGCACGGAACGGACTGAGGCTCGCCTGCTTCCCGAACAAAAACGGCGCATCGAGCGCGCTGCCCGGCTCAAAGGCCTTTCGCTCTCCGACTTTATCGTGCAGCACGCAGACGAAGCCGCAAGAAAGACCATCCAGGAGCACACCAGTTGGGCGCTCGGGGACCGGGATCGCGACGTTTTTGTCCAGGCATTGCTCCACCCGCCCAAGCCCAGCACACGCATGAGGGACGCAGCTCGGCGCTATAAGAAACATACGGGTGCATAGTGGCGCGTAAGAATCTGGCCGCCAACTTGAGAATTGAAGCGCTCGAAGCGCATCACGATCGGGCGGGTTTCTGTTGCGGTGTCCCGGAACTCGATCTCTATTTGCAGGAACGGGCTGGCCAGGACCTCAAGCGCAAACTCGCTGCGGTATTTGTTCTCACAGCCGATAGTAGGGCCATCGCCGGCTTCTACACTCTTTCCGCGCACTCCATTGCGGGCGCTGATCTGCCGCCCGAACTGGCAAAACGTCTGCCGCGTTTTCCGCTTCCAGCTACGCTCCTTGGGCGGATGGCGGTCGCTCGAGCTTTTCAGGGCGCGGGATTGGGAGAGCATCTCCTGCTCGATGCCCTGTGCCGGGCGCTCCATGGATCGCAACAGGTCGCGTCGTGGGCCGTGGTTGTCGACGCCAAAGCCGGAGCGCGGAATTTCTGCCTCAAACACGACTTCCTTCCGTTGCCCACGTTGCCCGACCGGCTCTTTCTTCCCATGAAAACGATCGAGGCGCTTTTCACCATATAAGCCAGCGGACGGTCATCTCACCACTCGCGGCGCACGCCAAAGACATCCAGTTGCGCATCGTTGCTGAGCAATGGCAGATCTTCGTCGATGGCCTGCGCGGCGAGCATACGGTCAAATGGATCTTTGTGATCGGCGGGAAGGCGGCCCGCGCGCAGCGCATGTTCAACCGAGATGGAGAGCAGCGTATAACCCGCTGCGGTCACCCTTGGAACGAAATCTTCGACGAGAGCCTGCGCCAGGGGAAGCTTGCCCATCCGGTACTTGGTGGCGATCTCCCAGGCCGATGCGGCGGAGACGAGCAGCTCATTTGCGGGGGCTTCGATCAGTTTCTGCGCACGGACTGAGAGCAGATCCTTGCGAAAAGCTGCCCACAGGAGCGCGTGCGTATCGAGCAGAACTCTCATTCACCCTCGCCGTTCCACAGGCGAAGCTCGTCTTCCGGCAGTGGCTCGAAGAACTCGGGCCCGACATCGCCCAGCCCCTCGAGAAATCCCAGGCGCCGGCTGGCCGGAACGGAATTGACAGGCACCAGACGCACCACGGGTTTGCGCTCGCGCCCCGAGGTGATGCGCACATCCTCCCCGTTCAGGGCGCGCTGCACCAGTTTGGATAGGTTCGTCTTGGCTTCGAAGATGGTTGCGGTCGGCATGGCCTCGTCCTGCTAACTTAGCTTAGCTAATATGGCATAGTTTGTCAAAACCGACGCAACACCGCGAGCTGACGGTAGTGTCCTAAGTTGAAATCCACAAGCTTAGACTCCGATCGCGCAGTGTAATTGCGTAATGGTCCAAAACAAATTTCGTAGACATAACGGCGGACCTATAGTAAGAAACTGCCATGAGCGAGCTGACAGCAATTCCCCTAGACTTACCGCCTTGGATCATTTAAGAAGGATTCGACCGATGGAGATGGTGGGCGCGGGTACACATCTAAGGGAGCTAGACCCGATGGACTGGCCATACAAGAAAGAGAAACATATCGATCAAGCCAAAGCTGCCGCAAAGAAGGCTCTCGCGGAAAGACTCGACTTGCTCTATGAAACCGGGGATGAGCAGGCGTTTGTGGAGCTTGTAAAAGCGGCGAATCCGAGCGTTACGCCCGAGAAGCTCGTAGAGTTGATTGAGGCTTTTCGAGAGCGCCGCCGGTCTTACGCGCGCGGCTCATCGAGGCGCCCATGATTTTTCTGGACCGGCGCTCGAATGCCTCGACTTGACGAGGGGTCATGGCGTCGATGCTGGCGTCAAAGAAAGCCTCGATCTCGCCATTGACAGCCTTTTGACGGGATCTCACTGCCACAGCCGCTCCCTTCATTGCCGCCCCTCCTTGCTGATACCGTTCTTTCACTATATGCGATTCGGCGCGATTTGGCATGTCCCTTCCTATTCATTCGATTCACAGAGGGATCAAATGGAAGCAAGGGGTGAGGCCTCTATGCCAGAACGGGTAGCAGCTCCATCTTCTTAAGCGCCATCGCGCACGGCCCGCCAAGCACACCACGCTCGAACATGAGGGGCCGCAATGGATCGGGGCAGGGGCGACCGGGAACCGATAGCGGCTTTCGGGAGTCAACCAGGTTTCGACGATATTGAGTCGCCGGCGCCGGCGCGAGCAGGGTTTCTCTTTCAGTTCAAGACCTTCCCGGCCTTTTCATGATAAAAGTGATGCAACATCTCGAATCGTTCACCGGGACCTCATTCCGCCTGAGCATCCGCAAAGTTCTTATCGTTTCGTGGGCTCGCCGGCGAGTGCTGAGGATCTCAGGCGTGTATTTCGATAGGTTTCCAACCCTTCAGCTCCCAAGGAGACTCGATGTTCTGCCCGCAGTGTGGCTTTAACAACGATCAACAGTCCCGGCATTGTTCCCAGTGCGGCGCGGCATTACAACCGCCGGCTGCTATTCAGCCTCCAGTGCCTCAGTATCCCGCTCCGCCGCCACAGTATCCCGCTCCGGGAGCGCAGCCTTACTACGCACCTCCGCCATTCCAGCCCGGAGTACCGGTGATCCTCCCTCCGGTACCGAACTACATGACCCAGGCGGTGCTGGTGACCCTGTTCTGCTGTCTTCCCCTGGGGATTGTAGGCATTATCCGCGCGGGCGACGTCAACAAGCGTTTGGCGGCAAATGACTACGCCGGCGCGCTCGCGGCTTCAAAGAGCGCACGGTCCATCTTGTGGTGGGGATTCGGTTCGGGACTGGTCATCGGCATCATCTATGCGCTCGTCCAGTTCGCAAACGTGGCCAACCACTGAGGCCGGCATGCGGATTTCAGCGGATCGCGGCATCACCATCGTGTCCACGCTGGCCGTGGCTGCAATTGTCTCGGCGGTTTGCCTGCTGCGGCCGGGAGCCACCTTCTTGCTCCCGCCGTGCCCGCTGCACGCGCTCACGGGACTTTACTGCCCTGGCTGCGGAAGCACCCGCATGCTTCACCACCTGGTACGCGGCGAGTTGGGGATGGCGTTCCGCGATAACCCACTTTCCTTCATGACGCTGCCCGTGGTGCTCTATGGCCTGGTGCGGCAGTGGTTGCAGCCCAACAGCGGCGTTTTCACCCGCATTCGTCCGGGCTGGATCATGGCATTCGGAGTCATCGTCATCGCGTTTGCCGTTGCCCGGAACATTCCAGCGAAGCCCTTCTGCAGGCTTGCGCCGGGAGGGGAATGCCGCGCAGCGCTTGTGCAAGCGCACTAGACCTGATCGGCGGCCAGCTCCATCTTTTTAAGCGCCTTCGCGTACGGCGCGCGCAGCACGCCGCGCTCGGTGACGATGGCCGCGATGTATTTGGCCGGAGTCACGTCGAACCCGGGATTGCAGATGCCCACGCCATCGGGCGTCACCTGCTTGCCGGCGTGGTGCGTCACTTCCTTTGCGGGCCGCTCCTCGATGGGGATCTGGTCGCCGGTCGCGGTCGCAAGGTCGATGGTGGACCACGGCGCGGCCACGTAGAACGGGATGCCGTGCTCGCGCGCCAGAATCGCCACGCTGTAGGTGCCGATCTTGTTGGCCGTGTCGCCGTTGGCGGCGATGCGGTCCGCACCCACCACCACGGCCTGGATCTTTCCCTGCCGCATCAGGCTCGCGGCCATGTTGTCGCAGATCACCGTGGTGGGAATGTGGTCGGCCATCAGCTCCCACGCCGTCAGCCGCGCACCCTGCAGAAACGGCCGCGTCTCGTCGGCGTAGACGTGAATCTTCTTGCCCCGCTCCACAGCCGAGCGAATCACGCCCAGCGCCATCCCGTAGCCGCAGGAAGCCAGCGCCCCGGCGTTGCAATGCGTCAGCACGCCGCCCTCGTCGGGCATCAAATCGGCGCCATGTGCGCCCATCGCTTTGCAGGCCGCGATGTCTTCCGCGTACATCGTGTGCGCCTCGGCCAGAATTCTTCTTTGGATTTGGACGATGGACGCGCCGGTAGCCAGCAGCGTCTTGAAAACTGCTTGCATCCGGTGAATGGCCCAGAAAAGATTGACGGCCGTGGGCCGGGTCGCGGCCAGCCACACGCAAATGCGCTCAAACTCCGGAGCAAATTCCTGCGCCGTCCTGGCCTTGGTGTTCTTTGCACCCAGGGCGATGCCGTACGCCGCGGAGACGCCGATGGCCGGCGCCCCGCGCACCACCATGGCGACGATCACGGCGGCCACCTCCTCATAGGTTGTGGCGAGCACGTAGCTCTCTTCAAGCGGGAGCTTGGTCTGATCGAGGAAACGGACTCCCTCGGGAGTCCAGCTAAGGGTTGGAATCATGCACCTTCAGTGTAAATGGAAAAGGTTTCAGGTTTCAGGGATCAACCCCACCGAGCACGCTCGTCCAAAAGGCCGCTCCATGCAATGGTCCAAAGGGCTGCTCCATGCAATGGCCCCACGCAGCGGCTTCCCGTGCCCCATCCTTTCGCGCCCTCTGCGAAAGGGTGGGAAACCACGAAACCCACCCTATAGGAATTGTGAAAGATGAATATCAAGCTAGCTCCGGCCTTCCCCGAAAAGCGACGGCATGGGTTGGCTTTGTAACAGGGCACGACTTTTAGCCTGCCCAGAGCTTGCCGAAGGGTGCCGCAAGGTGCCCCAAAATCAACGAGGGCTTCAGCCCCTGCCAATTGCTTGAGCGCCCGCATCTGCCACCTGGTCAGGCACACGCCGTTCGCCTGAACAAGATTGATATTCATCTAGTGAAAATGCTCTCGCCTCGCGCTTCAGCGCGGGGTAAGCGGATCCCACAGATTGACTCCGGAGTCCCGTAGGGGCGGCGCCAACTCTTCCCACATTCGTCACAAAACTCGAAAGAGCTCCTGGAAATGTCAACCGGCGGCTGCCACCTTGGAAGAGTTGAGGGCTCTCCTTTGGGTCAAGAGGACGCGGCGCGGGGAGTTGGTCGGCGCGGAGACAGCGCAGCCGGCTGCGACGCCGCACGGCGCGGACGAAGCAGGGCGCAGCCGAGGCTGCGCCCTGCGATAGCTTGTGGCGGAATCTTCCGTGGATTACAGCGCAGTTTCGCCGCGCTCGTCGTTGCGGATGCGAATCGCCTCTTCGACCGGGCTGATGAAGATCTTGCCGTCGCCGATGCGGCCGGTGCGGGCAGCGCCCACGATGGCCTGAATCACTTTCTCCTTCAGGTTGTCGTGAATCACCATCTCGATCTTCACCTTGGGCAGAAGATCCACGGTGTATTCGCGGCCGCGGTAAAACTCGGTATGGCCCTTCTGGCGGCCGTGGCCGCGGGCCTCGAGAATCGTCATGCCTTCGATGCCTGCTTCCAGCAGCGCATCCTTCACGGCATCCAGCTTGGAGGGTTGTAAGACAGCTTCAATTTTCAGCATAAGCAAAAATCCCTCGTTGGATAGCGTAACAGGCCGGGCGGCTCGTAAGCCGCACCGGACTGAAACTTTCTTTGGTCTCCGGGGGAAAACCCCAGGGGTCTTCAATCGAGTGTGTAGCCTTCTTCGCCGTGTTGCGAAAGATCGAGGCCGGCCACTTCCTGCTCGGGAGTCACGCGCAGTCCCATGATCTTATCCACGACGACGAGCAGAAGCAACGTGCCCACGATGGAAATTCCCCAGGCCATGCCCACGGCGGCAAACTGGTGGAGCATCTGGCCCCAATTTCCGTCGATGCCGCCGGTGGGCTTGCCCGGTCCGTAGACCGGATTGATGACCCACGTGGCAAAGACGCCGGTCAGCAGCGCGCCCAGCGTTCCACCTGCGCCGTGCACGCCGAACGCGTCGAGCGAATCGTCGTAGCCGAAGATGGACTTTACCTGGAAGACCATGAACGAGCAGAAGAATCCCGCCGCAAGGCCGATGGCCAAAGACGACATGGGCTGCACAAAGCCCGAAGCCGGAGTAATGGCAACCAGTCCGGCGACCGCGCCGGAGATGGCGCCCAGCGCCGTGGGCTTGCCGTTATGCAGCCACTCGAAGATCGTCCAGCCCAGCGCCGCGGCGGCCGTGGCAAAGTGCGTGTTGACGAAGGCGCTGGTCGCCAGTCCGTTGGCCGCCACCGCGCTGCCCGCGTTAAAGCCGAACCACCCCACCCACAGCAGGCAGGCGCCCACAAAGCTCAGCACCAGGGAGTGCGGCGGCATCGCGGTGTGCGGGTAGCCGATGCGCTTGCCTATATAAAGCGCGCAAATCAGCGCCGACACCCCGCTGGTAATATGCACCACCGTGCCGCCGGCGAAATCGAAGCTGGGTATGTGATTGCCGGCGGAGTTGAACAGTCCGCCCACGCCCCACACCATGTGCGCCATCGGGCAGTAGACGAGCAGCGACCACAACGAAAGAAACACCGCCATGGAGCTGAACTTCATGCGCTCGGCAAACGCGCCCGTAATCAGCGCCGGCGTGATGATGGCGAACATCAGTTGGTAGATCATGTAGGTCTGCTCGGGAACCGTCGGGCCGTAGTCGGGATTGGGATTGAGCGAAACCCCGCGCAGGAAGACGTGCTCGAACCCGCCCACGAAGATGTTGCCGTGGCCGAAGGCCAGCGAGTAGCCCACCAATGCCCACAGAATGCTCACCAGGCCCATCATGGCGAAGCTTTGCATCATGGTGCCCAGAATGTTCTTCCTGCGCACCAGGCCGCCATAGAAGAGCGCCAGGCCCGGCCCGGTCATCAACAGCACCAGAGCGGACGAGGTCAGCATCCAGGCGTTATCGCCAGACATCTGCGCGTTGGCGGTTGCGGTCTGGTTGCTCTTGACTGCCTGCTCCAGGGCGGCAATCCGTGCCTGCGTATCGGCAGACGCTGTGGTTTGAGCGAGAGCAAGGGCGGGGAATCCCAAGACCATAAGAAAAAGCAGGAACCATCCGACGGTGCGGCAGTACATGAGGTTTTCAACTCCAGTGATGCAGGGCCGCCCCAAGGCGCCCTGCGCTGTGGCGGATTTCTACGCCATTTCTCCTTCAAATGTCGCCTTTTTAGGGGCGTGCAAGGTTGCGATTTCTTATGGAAATCGCAACTTGAGGTTCCAGGCTTCGGAACCCATCCGAAGGAGAAATGCTTGAGCCGCCGTTCCGGTTCGAGTGCACGTGAATACGCCAGCGTCCCGTAGCCGTATCGGCTGGAGGCGCCGGAGCAGGATTTGCAATGAAGCCAGCCAGGCGCGATTTGCGCCCGCCCTGTCAAAAGGGGTGTGATTCGCTTCAATATTTCATCCGCCGTATAAGGATTCCATGAAGAAATGCGAAAATGCTATGGCTTTCTTATAAGTTCTGTGCAAAACGCGGGCCGGACGCGGGCCGGAATGAAGCTGTGTCCAGAGCCTGTTCTCATGATGGGGATGGCGGCGACGGGTTTCAGCTTTCCGATTTCCAGAGCCCGTTGAGAAAGGCGCGCTTTGCAGTGGAACGGCCGGCAGCGGGGTTACCGGTAGGCCTGCTCATCGGCCCAGTCCCCAATCAGCGGGAGCTTCCATCGCCTGCCAAGCAACGCGCCGATCACGCACCACAGCCATAAGAGGAAAACGACCAGGCAAAAAACATACAACAGAATCGCGAGGACACGAAGCCCAAGAAACTTCATATACGGCAGGGCATAACTTAAGGCGCAGCCGAATAAAAAGACAAAAGCCTGGAATACGATGGACTGCCAGGCATGGAATCGTACATAGGGCCTCTTGTTGTAGCGCCTGATGGCCAGAAAGAAGAACGCCGGGGCGGGGGTGACGTAGGCGAGTGCGCCAATGGAATTGTCAGAGAGACCGGACTTCTTGGGATTGGGCATCATCCCTCCTTTTTGGGGAGCTGGCAAGGGCGATTGGCATCGGATTGCCGGCGCGGAAGGCTTGCGGACAGAAAGCGGAGATCGGTGCGATCTCCCTTTTCCTCTTCCGGCAACCGGCCGATACGCTCCCTTTTGCACGCTCATGGCCCGATTCCTGCATTCTTTTCCCTCGAAAGAACCGGGCAGACCGGAGCGGGCCATCTCCTGCACACCTACAGGATTATATGGAACCAGAGAGGCAGTGAGGCGGGAATCTCGGTAATTATTCCGCTTCGAGTGAGGTCATAAAAGCATCGATCGGGGCGCTGTCTTGAGGCTTGGCATCGCGAACCTGCCCGGCTCCAGGCCTGGGTTCAGGGCACGACTCCAGTTGTGCCCTGACACTTCTTGCGGTCCTTGAAGAGTCTTTCCTCAACCTGTAAGGCCGTGCCCTCTCCAAGCCGGACCTTCGCCACTGGCAATGATGGCAGGAACCGCCGCGACAGCACTCGAGCCCTCAAAGCGCGGCTTCGCCACGCTCGTCGTTGCGAATGCGGATCGCCTCGTCCACCTTGCTGATGAAGACCTTGCCGTCGCCGATGTGGCCGGTGCGGGCGGCGCCCAGAATCGCATTCACCACCTTGTCCTGCAAGGCTTCGGTGGTTACGATCTCCAGCTTGATCTTGGGAATGAGGTCTATGGTATACTCGCGCCCGCGGTAAAACTCCGTGTGCCCCTTTTGCCGGCCGTGGCCGCGGGCTTCCAGAATCGTGATGCCCTCGATGCCGGCCTCGAGCAGGGCCTCTTTCACCGTTTCCAGTTTCACGGGCTGGATGATAGCTTCAATCTTCACCATATGCGGATTCCTCGTTCTTCATTCTGCGCGGCCTTGCTTGCCACTGGCCCGCGGCCGGTTTCTCGCGTCAAGCGTTCAATTCGTAGCCTTCCTCGCCGTGTTGCGAGAGATCCAGGCCGGCGGCCTCGTCGGCAGGCGACAGGTGCAGGCCCATCGTTCGATCGACAAGGAACAGTAACACGAGCGTGCCGGCAATGGCCAGCAGCCACCCGATGCCGGCGCCGAAGGCCTGGTTCGCAATTTGATGCCAGTTGCCGTCGATGGCGCCCGTCGCGCGTGGCATTCCGCTCGCGTCCTTGCCGAACACCGCGTTGATCGCGCCCGCGGCGAAGACGCCGGTCAGCAGCGCTCCGATCGTGCCGCCGATTCCGTGCACGCCGAAGGCATCGAGCGAATCGTCGTAACCGAGCAGCTTTTTGAACCTCATGACCATGAAGCCGCACACCAGTCCGGCAATGGCGCCGATCAAGAGCGCCGACATCGGCTGCACGAATCCCGAGGCCTGGGTAATGGTCGCCAGGCCGGCAACGGCGCCCGAGATCGCGCCCAGCGCCGAGGGCTTGCCGTTATGCAGCCACTCCGCCAGAGACCAGGTGAGCGCGGCGGCGGCGGCGGCAAATTGCGTGTTGATAAACGCGCTGGTGGCCAGCGGACCCGCCGACAAAGCGCTGCCGGCATTGAAGCCGAACCAGCCCACCCACAGCAGGCACGCGCCCACAAAGCTCAGCACCATCGAGTGCGGCGCCATGTTGGTCTCCGGGTAGCCCGCGCGCTTGCCCAGGTAGAGCGCGCAAACCAGCGCCGAGACGCCGCTGGTTATGTGCACCACCGTGCCGCCCGCAAAGTCGAAGACCGGCCAGCGCACGCCAGGGGTATTGAAATTCAGCAGCCCGCCCACACCCCAGATCATGTGCGCCATGGGGCAATAGACCAGGAGCGACCAGAGACAAAGAAACACCGCCATGGAACTGAATTTGACGCGCTCGGCAAATGCGCCCGTGATCAGCGCCGGCGTGATGATGGCGAACATCAGTTGGTAGATCATGAACGTCTGCTCGGGAATCGTGGCGGCGTAGTCGGGATTCGGAGTGAGCGACACGCCGCGCAAAAACAGGTGGTCGAATCCCCCGATGAAGGCATTGCCGTGGCCGAAGGCCAGCGAGTAGCCCACGAAGGCCCACAGGACCGTCACCAGGCCCATCATCGCGAAGCTCTGCATCATGGTGCCGAGAATGTTTTTCCTGCGCACCAGGCCGCCATAGAAAAGCGTCAGCCCTGGGCCGGTCATCAACAGAACCAGCGCCGCCGAAATCAGCATCCATGCATTATCGCCAGACGACTGCGCGTTCGCGACCGCCTGCTGGAGCTGGGCGATTTGGGCCTGGGTCGCCGGGGCATTCGCGGCCGGGGCGTTTCTAATGTCCGGGGCCACGGCAAACGCGGGCATCGCCACCAGCGCGAGCAAGAGGAACAATTTGACACATTTGCGGCACATGAGGTCTCCACTCCAAAAGCGTTCACGCACACCAGGCGCTGGTTTCGTTGCCGGTTGTTTTCCGCTTCCTGTGGCGGCCCGGACACACGGTTCGGTCTCGTGGTGGCTGGCAGCCAGCGAACAGTCACCGGAAAGATGAAATAAAAAGCTGGATCGTGCTTGCGAATCATTTTCATCAAGGCGCAAGAAAAATGCAAGATATTTTGCGAATCTTCATGGATTCTTTAGCGAATTTATAATAGGCGCGGTGTCCCATTCCGCGGTCCCACGATTGCCTGGCTCCGGCAAGCCAGGGCAATCGCATGATCAGCAAGCAGATCTCAAGAGAGTTGCCTTCCAAGGCCACGGCTTCGCAGCTTATCCGCAGAGAAGTAGCGCCGGCCTCCCGCAGAGAAGTAGCGCCGGCCTCCCGGCCGGCTGTCGTGCGGGTCTCCTGACCCGCACCTCGCTGCTGGCGGAGTGGACGCTGCCAGTGCAGCCGATTTCGTAGGCCGATCGCGCCCCGAGTACGTCTATAATCTCAATATTGAGAGGGGTTTGAATCCCCGCTTCCTCTTGCCGCACTTCATCGCTGCTGACACGTACGAGTCCGTCATGCGCCATTCGCCGATCGCACGAGCCCTCCTTGCCGCGGCGTTCCTTTCCACCATCGCGCCTCGCGTGCTGGCCGCTCCTCCGCGCCCTGACGCCTGCACCCGCGTCGCGTTCACCGGTATGGTGAGCCTGGGCCAGGAATGGAAGACGCCTCTGGGCGAGGGTTGGGTCTTTCGCTTCGTGCCCATCGTCCCCGGGCCGTTCGGCTACACCGGCTGGGACCTCGTGGTCGATCGCGATCCGCCGTCCGGCTACCCTGACGCGCTCCTGCTTGCCACTCCGCCCTATAGCTCCATCAACGAGCGCGAAATCGGAACCACCTTCGGCCTCCGCGCGCAGGATGCCATCGGCTGGAATCCGCGCAGCTTTCACTTCCTCACCAACCCCGCCGCATTCCTTCAGGGCCAGAAGCTGTTTCTCGCGCTCTCCGGGCAATTATCTGCAGCGTCCGCGAAAGAAGATCCGGCCGTGGCCGAACTCACCCGCCAGCTCGCGGACCTGCAGGCCGGCGCGGCCGCCGGCGAGTTACGCATCCTCGACGCCGGCCTCGCCCCCGGAAACGGCGACCCCGCGCCCTTCGCGCGCAACTGGGCAGAGCAGTCGTCCCGCATGTCGTACATCCTCGTGCCTCAGTCCGGCACCAACCCTTCGCCCGGCGGTGAGCTCGACTGGATCCGCTTTTCCATCACTCTGTGGTTGCCTTCAAGCTGGAAGTTGCCGCCCGGCATAAACGCCGCCTCCGCGCCCTGCCAGCAATAATCGCCGGAAGCCCCGGCACTCCATGTAGCGCCGGTCTCCTGACCGGCTGTCGTGCGGGCGTCCACGCCCGCACTGGACGTTCACTTCTTCACTCTTTCACCCCTTCGCTCTTCCACTTCCCCCGCCACACCCAAATCGCCGCTGGCTTATACTCGATCCATGGCGTCCACCCTGGAGCGCGACCGCTATCTGTTCGGAGCGCTCGATAGCAGCGCAAAAAATCGCCTCAAGGTAAGAGAAGCCGACTACGGCTACGAGCAGCCGGAGGGCATTCTTCTCACCTCGCTCGACTTCGCCGTCAATTGGGTGCGCAAGAACTCCGTGTGGCCCATGACCTTCGGCCTGGCCTGCTGCGCCATCGAGATGATGTCCACCGGCGCCGCCCGCTTCGACATCGCCCGCTTCGGCGCCGAGGTCTTCCGGCCCTCCCCGCGCCAATCCGACCTGATGATCGTGGCCGGCCGCGTCGCGCAGAAGATGGCGCCCGTCCTGCGCCGCCTCTACGACCAGATGCCCGAGCCCAAATGGGTCATCTCCATGGGCGCCTGCGCCACCTCGGGCGGCGTCTTCAACAACTACGCGCTGGTGCAGGGCGTCAATCAGGTCGTCCCCGTCGACGTCTATGTTCCCGGCTGTCCCCCGCGCCCCGAGCAGCTCATCTACGCGATCAATCTTCTTCAGGAAAAAATCCAGCGCGAGCCACGCAGCCTGCTCAAAACCCTCAACGCCGGCTGATCGCGCAAATCGGATCGCGTCCCGGCCGCTGATTTGTGGCTGACTCGCTAACTTGCAGATTTGCTGACTCGCGAACTCGCGAACCTGCGACGTCGCGAAGCGACGCCAACCTGCGAAAAAGTGAGACCTGCCAACCCTGACTCGCTGGTTTTTTGACCCGGCTGACGCGCCGGCTCGCGAACTCGCGAACCTGCGACGTCGCGAAGCGACGCCAACCTGCGAAAAAGTGAGACCGCCAGCACTGACTCGCTGGTTTTTTGACCCGGCTGACGCGCCGGCTTGCGAACTCGCGAACCCGCGACGTCGCGAAGCGACGCGAACCCGCGAAAATGTGAGACCGCCAGCACTGACTCGCTGGTTTTTTGACCCGGCTGACGCGCCGGCTTGCGAACTCGCGAACCCGCGACGTCGCGAAGCGACGCGAACCCGCGAAAATGTGAGACCGCCAGCACTGACTCGCTGACTCGCTAACTTGCTGACTCGCCGGCTCGCTAACTCGCCGCTTTCAAATCTCCGCCGCTTTGCCCCACTCCGAGAACACGATCTCGTCGAGCGGCTTGCGCGTCCGTGCCGCGATCTCGCGCTCAATGAGCACGGCATCGCCCAGCGCCGCCGGTTCGCCCTGGTAGCCCAGCGCAATCACCGCGCCGATTGCGTACTCGTCGGGAATCCCAAACGCCTTGCGCGCCGCCTCCTGATCGAAGCCCGCCATCTGGTGCGACTTCAATCCCAGCGCCGCGGCCTCCAGTGTCAGATACGAGCTCGCCGCGCCCAGATCGTACACCGCATATAGATTCTCCGCTCCGTTGTGGCTGAAATGGGTCCGGGCCGCGCCCAGAATCAGCACCGGCGCGGTTTGCGCCCACTTCTTGTTGAAGTCGCCCAGCGCAGCGAAGATCTTCTGCCACGTGCCGTCGCCGCGCCGCCCCACCAGGTACCGCCATGGCTGTTCGTTAAACGACGAAGCCGCCCACCGCGCCGCCTCAAACACCTTCTCGAGCGTCTCCTGGCTCACCTCGCGATCGGCAAACGACCGCGAGCTCCAGCGCTCGTGGATCACCGGCAACACCCCCTCCACCGGGGGCGCCTTCTTCAGTTCATGCACTTCACTGGCTGTTAAACTCATCGCGCTCTTGCTCCTCGGGACCCATGGGTATCCCATCGCTTTGCCCCTTTTGATTCGCCGATCCACTGCGAAGATTCGTCCGCCCGTTCAATAGTTGTTGCAACAGGCAGTGCCCGGGATTAGCGCACCAACGTCCGTAGCCTTTCGGACCACCGCCTGATCCCTGATCCCTGTTCCCTGATCCCTGTTCCCTGTTTTACGGGTACATGCGATTCAGCATGCGCGGAAACGGAATCGTCTCGCGCACGTGATCGAGCGCGCACACCCACGACACCATGCGCTCGATGCCCATGCCGAAGCCCGCGTGCGGCACGCTGCCGTAGCGGCGCAGGTCGAGATACCACTCGAAGGCCTCGCGCGGCAGCTTGTGCTCGTCAATGCGCGCGCTCAGCAACTCGTAGCTCGACACGCGCTGCGATCCGCCGATCACCTCGCCGTAGCCCTCCGGCGCCAGCACGTCCACGCACAGCGCATACCGCGGGTCCTTCGGGTCGGGCTCCATATAGAACGCCTTCACGTCCGCCGGATAGCGATGCACCATCACCGGCCGGTCGTATTGCGAGCTCAGCCAGGTCTCGTCCGGCGAGCCAAAGTCGTTGCCGTACTCGAACGCCTGCTCCAGTTGCCCATTCTTGTGCGCCTGGTTCAGCAGCTCCACGGCCTCGTCGTAGCGCAAGCGCGGAAACGGCGCCTTCACCGTCTCAAGCTTCGCCACATCGCGCCCGATCACCTCGAGCTCTGCCGCGCGATTCTTCACCACGCTCTGCACAATGTGCGAGATGTAGTTTTCGGCCAGCTCCATCAGCCCCTCGAGGTCCATGAAAGCCACCTCCGGCTCGACCATCCAGAACTCCGTCAGATGCCGCCGCGTCTTCGACTTCTCCGCGCGGAATGTCGGCCCGAAGCTGTACACCTTGCCCAGCGCCAGCGCCGTCGCCTCCACGTAGAGCTGCCCGCTCTGCGTCAGGTACGCGGGATCGCCGAAGTAGTCCACCGGAAACAATGTCGAAGTGCCTTCGCACGCCGCCGGCGTCAGAATCGGCGGATCGGTGCGGATGAACCCGTTCATGTCGAAGTACTCGGCCGCCGCGCGCATGATCTCCGCGCGAATGCGCAGAATCGCCGACTGCCGCGGGCTACGCATCCACAAGTGCCGCCGCTCCTGCAGAAAATCCACGCCGTGTTCCTTGAGCGTGATCGGATACGGGTCCGACTCCGGCACGCGCTGCACCACCTGCACGTCTTCCACGTCCAGCTCGTACCCGCCCGGCGCGCGCTTGTCGGCCCGCACCTTTCCGGTCACGATCACGCTCGACTCATGGGTCAGGTGTTTCAGCGTCTCAAACACTTCGGGCGTCACGCTCTTCACATGCGCCACGCCCTGGATCGACCCCGTCCCGTCGCGAAAGATTGGAAACACCAGCTTTCCGCTCTCGCGCAGGTTGTAGAGCCAGCCTTGCAGGGTTACGGATTGCCCCTCGTGCCGGCCAATCTCGGCAATGGTGGCCACAGGCGCGGCAGGCTTCAAGGATTCGGCCGGTGCAGCTGCGGATTCTGGAACAGGTGCGGACTCTGGAGCAGGTACGGATTCTTCAGGCATCGTTCTTCCTTTAATTGAGAGCTCGCCGAAATCGCGAAAGGGCACGACTTTAGTCGTGCCGTAAGCGACGCAAAAATCATCGTGGGCTTTAGCCCCTGAGGGATTCTTGCCGCTCTCCCGGACGTTCCAGAATAACGCGCGCGGCCGGGAGACGGCTCACGGCCATCGTCAATCGCTCCCTCGCTCCCTTGCTCCCCGCCTTCTTGTTCCCTTGTTCCCTCGGTCCCTTGGTCCCTGTTCCTCCCAATTTCGTGTGACCAGAAAAACTTTTGATCTGGACGACAATTGCCCCCCAAGTGCATCCTATGAATATAGAGGCGGCATGAACAAAGAAGCGGCGATGAGCGACCAGCTCGAAACCAACGGCGAGGAGATGCACAAAACCCAGGCGGACCCCGATACCGCCGAGCGCTTCATCACCGAGAAGCGGATAGGCGAGCGCATCCGCCGCCTGCGCCTCAAGAAATCCATGGGCCTGGTCGATCTGGGCCGCCACACCGGCCTTTCCGCCAGCTTTCTCTCGCAGCTTGAAACCGGCCGGGTGGTGCCCACCCTGCGCAACCTGGCGCGCATCGCCATGGTCTTCTCCAAAGACCTCTCATATTTCTTCGAGTCCGACCCCGCGCCCATCTTCCGCGTGCATCGCAAGAAGGATCGCGTGCGCATGCCGCAAACCGGCGTCGAGCCGCCCACTTACACGTTTGAAAGCCTGGGCTACATGGTGCCCGACCGGCAAATGGACCCCTACTTCGCGGAGTTCCTTCCCCTGCCCCCGCAAGTCGAGCCCAAGTCCCACATGCACGCCGGATTCGAGTTTCTCTATGTGCTTGCCGGCGAGCTCACCGTCCGCCACGGCGATCACGAAGCCACCCTCAGCCCCGGCGACGCCGTCTACTTCGACGCGGCCACGCCCCACTCCTACCGTTCCGCCGCCAACAAACCAACTGAAGCCATCATCGTAACTCTAAGTCAGCCGCCAGCCAGCCAGCCCCAACCCCAGCGCCAACCAGCCAGCACAGCAACCCGCCCCGCCCAGCCACCCACGCCCCCGCGCCCGCTCGTCGGAGACGGGCGATAACGGCGTTTGCCAGAACTGATCGAAAAGCCAGACTACTTAGCGTCCTGTTATCTCGTGATTAGGCTGCGGAAGGATGAGGCCCCACATTCAGAAGAGGAAGGCCGGTCGCCTCGCAGGAATCGGGATACAGTATCAATTTGGTACCAGATTATCAACAATCTACCGATAAAGTGCGTCGGTTTTCGTAGATTTTTCGCCTATACTGTCCTTGAGTTCTAACCATAATTGGTAGGGTCAATGAATGAAAACGCATGCGACAAATCTGAGATTGGTCTATCCGCCAAATGAGGATCGGGATGCTGTCGATTGTGGGCAGCCTCCGCTTTCGACCATCGATTTGTTCTGCGGCGCAGGGGGCATCACTGAGGGTTTTCGGCAGGCGGGGTTTCGCTGCCTCTATGCTAACGACTGCATGCCGGAAGCCATCGAGACGTTTGAGGAGAATCATCCCAGTGTTTGGGCGGATTGCGAGAACATTGAACTGGTGAAACCTGCGGTGATTCGCGCAAAGCTCAAGATGGCCAAGGGCGACTTGGACGTGCTTGTGGGTGGACCGCCGTGCCAAGGCTTTTCAATCAATGCACCAGAGCGCTTCCTGTCCGACCCGAGAAACAAGCTGTTCAAAGACTATGTTCGATTTCTTGAGGAGTTCGAACCGAAGACATTTCTGTTTGAGAACGTGCCTGGCCTGCTTTCTCTTGGTGACGGCAAGGTGCTTGACCGAATCCTTAGTGAGTTTGCACGCCTGGACTACCATGTGACAGCGAAGATACTGTTTGCGGCCCATTATGGCGTCCCGCAGGAGCGCTGGCGCCTCATTCTGCTCGGCTCGAAATGTGGCAAGGTCTCGCCACCGGAACCAACTCACTATGCCGTCGGTCGAGAGAACTTTCGCGGCGGAGGTGTGCTGACGTTCCAACTTGTCGCATCGGATAAGAGAAAATTGATGCCAGCAATTACTGTTCGCGAAGCCATCGGTGATTTGCCGCGTCTTGCGATGGGTGAGGGCGCGGAAATCATCGGCTATACCAGCGACAGGGCTGGTGAATATTCCCACGCGATGCGTAATCCAGAGGGCGTGACCTACAACCATTTTGCGGCGAGACTGTCGAAGCAAAACTGTGAGCGTATGAAGCACGTCAAGCCCGGGGGGAGTTGGCGCGACATTCCTCATGGACTACTGCCCAAGGGTATGCAGCGCGCCCGGAAATCTGACCACACAAAACGCTATGGGCGGCTTCGTAATGACGGACTTGCTGGCACGGTTATGACCAAATGCGATCCGCACTGGGGCACCGTTTTTCTTCCTGATCAGGATCGCTCCCTAACCGTGCGCGAGGCGGCGCGGTTCCAATCCTTCCCTGACACATACCGATTCTTAGGCCCACGCGTGTCGCAATACGAGCAAGTCGGCAATGCCGTCCCGGTGCTAATGGCGAAGGCCATTGCTTCGCAGATACGTGCCCATGTAGAGGCGCATGGAGCGATTCCGGCTGCCGAGGCAGAAGCTGCTATTGGCTAGCAACATCATTGAATTCTTTGGCTTCTCTCCGGGAGACCGATCCGCGGTCGCGACAACTTCCCGTGCGCAGAGGCAATGCCCATTTCTTCAGCACAAGTGTGTTAAGACGCTCAGCGATGGTGAAATCAGCGGTGCCTGCACGCTCAAGCAAAAGAACGGCGGGCCAGTGATCTGCTGCCCCATTCGTCTTTACGCAAAAAACTATGAAATCCTCCGCGACATTGCCCGAATTGCCTTCGGTCCGGTCATTCCACTGGTACCCTCAAACGCGACTACGCACAAAAGCGGCGAGTGCATAGCCGTATTCGGCAAAGGCTGGGGCAAAGAACTGCGTCTGCCCAACCGTGGTCACGGCGGCGGGTATTTCGTTGATTGGGTTCTGGCGCATGTCAGTGCAACCGGCGAATTGATAGATTTCGTTGCCGTCGAGGTGCAATCGATTGACACCACCGGAAATTATCGGGATGAGCGGGCCACCTATTTGCGCGAACAGACCTTCGCGGGTGCGAGCAAGTCTGGTTTCAATTGGGAGAACGTCAACAAACGCATCCTGCCCCAGATCATCTATAAGGGCCATGTACTCCGGCAGGAACCCTTGTGTCAGAAAGGCCTGTTCTTTGTCTGTCCAACGCCGGTGTACCAGAAGATCAGTGAGCGGCTGGGCGGAAACTTGCGCCCTTATCCTATCCAGCCCGGCGCACTAACAATCATTTGGTACGACATCGGAGCGGAAGCCCCTTCCGGCGAGCCGCGCGCTCTCAGGAACGTAGGCCAGCTCACTACCACCATCGATCAGGTGGCGCTCGCGTTCACCGCCCCTAGCAATCTTCCGCCGGCCCAGGTCTACGAGACGGCCATCCGCGCTTCTTTGAGTCAGCCCTAATGGACCGCAGCGCCAACATGCGCGCCATTCGCAGCAAGAATATGCGACCTGAGTTGAAGGTGCGAAGCATTGTGCATCGCCTAGGCTACCGCTTTCGTTTGCATAGGAAAGATCTTCCGGGGAAGCCCGACCTGGTCTTCCCTTCAAGACGGAAAGTGATTTTCGTACATGGTTGCTTTTGGCACTCTCACGGCTGCAGGGTCTCGCATACACCAAAGTCGAATTTCGACTACTGGGGACCGAAGCTGGAACGCAATGTATTTCGCGATCGCCGGAATGTTGAGGTGCTTAAAGCAGTCGGCTGGAGGTCACTCATCGTTTGGGAGTGCGAAACGGACGATGAAGACCGCATTCGAAAGCGTATCCTGAAATTCCTCAGCAAATGAGGACCGAGAGCGCGACTAGGTTCCCCGCTGCTCGGTTGAATCTGCCCATGTTCTCTTTTGCGAAGTCGGGAAACTGAGATGTTTAAGTGCTGTTCTCCCTTGCGGCGGACGGCCCCGATCCCGGGATATTTCCAAACCACAAATGAGGGTGCCACCGGTCCCTCGCATTCGGGGACCGGGGATGCCACAGACCTCAACCCGGAATCCGTTCGCGATGCTCCCAGCCAGTCCCCAGAAGTCGCCTTGCGCGACCTTTGCCTGGGCAAAGCCTTTCTCAAATAAGCCGCCGCAAGCCCCGGCCGTCCCCCAGCAAAAAATCTCCCGCCATTTGCCGAGTATTTCCCTCTTCCGGCGCACGATGAGATCAGGGATCAGGGGTCAGGGGCCAGAAAAAGGGTGAGCGTGAGTGGACAGTGGTCACTGATCGCTGACCGCTCACACCCACACTCACACTCGCACTCGCACTCACACTCGCACTCGCACTCACACTCGCACTCGCACTCGCACTCACACTCACACTCGCACTCGCACTTACACTCACACTCACACTCGCACTCACGCCGGTCCCTGTTTTCTGGTCCACGGTCCACGTTCCACGGTTCACGGTTCGCGGCTTCGAGTGCGCAGATGTTCCGTTAACTTCGGTGCTCAATTCCGGTGTCCTGCGGGGGTTCTTCCTTCGCGCCGGATCGGTCCGAGTGCACAGGGACTCCGCTGATAAGGCCCTGATACTCTGTGAGGCGTTTGCCCAGAATCACCACGCCTTTGGACGTGATTTCATATTCGCGAATATCCTTGGCATGATTTCCACCCCGCATCTTGATCACCACCATGATCTTGCGAAGCTGGCCGTCGATGGACACATACCGCAGCCGGACGATGTCATCGGTGAGGAAAGAAATGGAGTAGGTGCTGAACGGGAATTCAGTAAAGGACTCATCCACCTCAACGGTGCTCAGGATCGTCACCCCGATTCCTGTCAGAGCGAAGATCATCCGGTAGAGCGATTCGCGAAAGTCGGCGCGGAAGCCGGGCGACAGAGCCATCTCAAAGCCGGCCAGCGAATCGATCACCAGGCGCTTGGCGCCAATCTTCTGCACTGCGTCGAGAATCGAGTGCATGGTCTCATCAACCGAGAGATCGAGGGGACGCAGATAGAGGATTTCGAGTTTCCCGTCTTTCTGCGGCGTTTCCAGATCCAAACCTAAACTGGTGGCCCGCTCCGCGTACGCTTGCGGGCGTTCTTCAAAAACCGCCACGATCCCCGGCTCTCCCTGGCGTATGCCTTCGGCAATGAATTGGGTTGCCAGCACCGATTTCCCGGTTCCCGAAGACCCGGCAATGAGGACACTATCGCCCTCGCGAACGCCCCCGTCCAGCATCTTATCCAGCTCAGCGATGCCGAAGGATAGACGCCGATGGCTGGGCGGATTCTTGGCGTGTCCGGTCAACCCAAAGGTGCGCGAGAAGGCTTGCACTCCAGCATCGGTGATGCGGAATGTGTGCAGCCCTGGCACGGAATCCTGACCGCGCAGTTTGATGATCTGCAATTTGCGCACAATTGAATTCCGCTCCGCCGTTTGGCGCAGCCAGAACAGACCATCGGCGACGGTAAAGATGGGATTGTCGCGTAACTCGTCCTCGGCATATTCACCGATCAGGAAAGTTGTAGCTTGCCAACTGGCGAGAAACAGCGCCAGTCGTTGAATGAAGGATTGCAGGTCCATGTCACTTTGCGGCTTCCGCACCATGGTTCGGAAGGAGTCCACAACCACGACGGCGGGGTTAGACTTTTCAACTTCTTTTGTAATCTCCTCGAGGACCGCGCCGAGATCCTTCTCCAGGACAACCTGGCTCAGATTGATAAAGCGAATCGCATCCGGCAGCATGGCCGGATCGAAGAACGTGTACTGCTGCTGGTAGCGCAGCATCTTGATGGCGGATTCGCCCAGGACGGTAAAGTAAAGAGCTGGGCGCTCCGGCGTGGCATTGGCAAATACAAACTGATGCGCCAGCGTGGTCTTGCCGCTTCCGGGTTCGCCCGCGATGATGTTAAACGAATATTCGGGGAGACCGCCGCCTACAATTTCATCCAGGCCCGGAACTCCGGTCGGTAGTTTGTGTATCGCTACTTTGTCTTGTGTGCTCACGCTTTTCTCCCGTGCACTGAATTGCGATCGTCAAAGGCCGCGCTTGGCCACGCATTGCGCAGCAGGCTCAGGGTTAAGGATTCGCCAAGGAAGATTAGAAGCAGGTCGAGTAAGCGGGTAATAAGAATGGCTCCGCCCCCGCCACTCGGATACTCGCCGGCTTGATCCTTGTCATCGTCGATTTGAGGCTCAATCTCGCCCAGGTCCTCAAAAGATCCATCCGCGGTGACCCGCGCCGCGCTAAGGCTGGGAGCGTCCGGTCTGGCCAACGCCAAAGCGCGAGAGGCGAGCGAGTGAAAACCGGCAGCTCCGACAAACTCACCAAGGCTCTGGCGCAGCTTCTCATACACGCGGGTAGACGCAGACTCCATCGACTCAGGGGACTCACCGGCCATGGCTTCGTATTCAAGAAGTCGCCGGGCCAAATCGCGCGTCTTTCGGCGAATCGTCATTTTCGACCCTGCATCTTTCAAGATAAGTCGTTCCGATCGTCGCGATACGCCGAGCATCGGACGATTCCCTCTTCTCGGCCGCACGCGGTTGCGGCTTCATGCGTCCAGATCCCCAAGCCGGGGGCCGGATTGCGCGCCGGTGAACTCAATTCATGTAGAGATTCGTTTCCAGGTTAGGCGCCTCTTCTTGCGGGCCGCCAGCCTTGCTTCGGATCAGTGTAAATACATCCAGAACCGTGGCAATACTGCGTATGTTTCCCGCAACACTTGTCAGTCCATCTTCCATGCCGGGATGCTTGTCCGCCAGGGTTGCAATCCGTTCGCTCACACTCCTCAGCCGGTCAATCTCCCGCAGAAGATCCTCGAAAGCCGCAGCGATTACCGGTACATCGGCCGCTGCGGCCGTCGCGGCCTCTGGGTTCGTGGCCGCCTCTGTCTTTACGTCAACCTGAAGGCGTAAATCTTCGATCAAACGCAGCGTTGTCGCCTCTCCAAGGAAGGTAAGAAACAGCGCGAGCAGCTGCGCGATCAGAATGATCCCGGCCTCGCCATCCTCCTCCGCGTCCGTCTGGGATTCAGCTTCGCCGAAACCGCGCAAGCCTCCAGTCGCCGTAACCTGCACCGCGCTCAGCCGGGGCGATTGCGACTTGGCCAGAGCCAGGGCACGGGAAGCCAGCGCCTGAAAACCGCCAACTCCCACCTTGGCACTCAGTTGCCGCCGCAGTCTCTCATAGACGCGCACACTTGCAGGCTCGGTTTCGAGGGCGGTCGTACTGGCTTCGGCCTCGCTGGCAACCAGGCTGCGGGCCAAATCGCGTGTCTTATCTAAAGGAAGCATCGGCTCAATTCCTTCTTCGCGCTCTACGCTTCGGTTCGGGCGTGAGGCGTCATAAAAATAATTCCTTCTTGCCGGCCGTTTTCGTGGACAGATCCCCGGCGTCTCTCATCAGGCCCCCACCCTAGAGTCACGAAAACCAAGATACATGAAATCCTCGCCAACAAGTTGTGCAGAATTGATCAAAATGCTTCCTTAGGCGTATAGTCGGACTCAAAGCCAAGGGGTCATAGTGTATCGGCGGCCATTCCACGCCGATCGCGAACCCGCTTTGGTCACCAGGTGGCATTTCGGTCGCGTACACCTGCAAGCTGTCTTCACGCAGAATATGCCACCGTGAGCAGGCCCCACCCCGAGGAGGCCCCTCCATGGTTCAACTCGAAAAGCCAGGATTCGACACCGCCGCCTTCCTTGCCAGCGCCGGACTGGGCAGAAGAATCGTCCAACTGGCGCCAAAAGACACCTTCTTTTCGCAAGGAGATCCCGCCGACTCGGTCTTTTATCTTCAGGAGGGCCGTGCAAAAGTCACGGTGGTCTCCCCTTCCGGGCAAGAAGCGACCATCGCGCTTCTCTCCGCGGGCGATTTTGTGGGAGAAGAGGCGCTCGCGGCAATCGCCGGGTTGCGCCTGTCAACAGCCACCGCCATCACCGCCTGCACCACTCTCAGAATCAGCCGTGAAGAGATGATCCATGTTTTACATATGGAGCACAACTTCTCAGACCTCTTTTTGAAGGTCATGCTCGACCGCAGCATGCGCATTCAGGCCGACCTGGTCGATCAGCTTTTCAACTCCAGTGAAAAGCGCCTGGCGCGGATACTCCTGTTAATGGCGGAATTTGGCAAGCCCGGCGAGCCGGAACAATACCTTCCCAGGATCTCGCAGGAGACCCTGGCGGAAATGGTCGGCACCACCCGCTCCCGCGTGAGCTTCTTCATGAATCGATTTCGCCAACTCGGGTTTATCGAATACAGCGGGCGCATCAAGGTTCACAAGTCGCTGTTGAATGCCATCCTGCTTGGGAATATGCCCGAGCTTGATCCCGAGAGACCAATGGGTTCGGCCACACCGCGAAGTGCCTCAAAGCCAGACCAGTTGTCGGCGGTTTAGCTGGTCCAAGGCACGCAACCAGGCCAGATTTGCACCGCAAAGTGTGCAACCACAGTTGCAGATAGGTTTTCGCGGAGGGAGCAGGGGCCTTCAGGCCCCTGAATGCAGCGGATAAATCGAGGGCCTTTAGGCCCGGGCCTTTTCCGCTCAGCTACGGCTGCAAATAGGTTTTTGCGGAGGGAGCAGGGGCCTTCAGGCCCCTGAATGCAGCGGATAAATCGAGGGCCTTTAGGCCCGGGCCTTTTCCGCTCAGCTACGGCTGCAAATAGGTTTGTGCGGAGGGAGCAGGGGCCTTCAGGCCCGGGCCTTTGTCCTTTTGCGGCCGGGCGCCCCATTGATCCGGCCATAGAATACTGCGACCGTGCCCCATCCTTTCCGCGTTTTGTTGCCGATAGGTTTTTGCGGAGGGAGCAGGAGCCTTCAGGCCCCTGAATGCAGCGGATAAATCGAGGGCCTTTAGGCCCGGGCCTTTTCCGCTCAGCTACGGTTGCAGATAGGTTTGTGCGGAGGGAGCAGGGGCCTTCAGGCCCCTGAATGCAGCGGATAAGTCTGGGGCCTTTAGGCCCGGGCCCTTGTGCCGCCCTGTTGATCAACTGGCAACTTCCGAGTTGGCGGTGACCCAGGTGCGACCCCGGAAGTGCCGCGCCATTATGATGCACACCACCAGTCCAATATCGGGATTTTACACATAAACAGGTTTATGGTATAAACTCAGTCATGGACGACCGCACCCGCCTGACCTATCTCACGCGTCATTACTACGAATTGCAGGGAATTCGCACCCTGCCACTGTGGATTTACTTCGTCGCCATCCAACCGGGCGACAATCCGGTTCACCTCAAAGGACCTGCACAAGCTGTGTTCCCCTTCATAGCAGTGGGCCTCGCGGGCCTCTTCGCCTGGCTGGGCGGCCAATACTTTCGCCGCCGATTTGGCTGGCTCGATTCGACATGGATTTTCCCAAAAAGCCGGATCTATTGGGGTCTTTATTTGGGCTCTTTCATCTGGGCTATGTATTGCATCTTCTTCTCGCACTTCCATGGATTTTTTCCGTATGCATTCACGATTGTATGGATAAGCCCGTTGTTCGATAAGGAGAATCCTGTGCTGCGGCACGCCTATTTTGCGCTTGCTGGTTTGGCGGTGTTTTCCTCCGCGATGTTCCTTCAGATCACCCACTCGGATGGAAGAATCATCATCGTCATCCAATGTGTTGTCTTGCTCGCCCTGTGCATCGCCGACCACCTGCTGTTGATGAGTCTGTGTACTCCTCCCGGAGACGGCGCTGATGCCTGAGAACCAACCCAACTTTCCGAAGGTCGACCGCGTTATCCACGAACCGGCGCGGCTGGCGATCCTGACCGTGCTCTCAGCATGTTCGAGCGCCGACTTCACCTTTTTGCAAACCGCGACAGGACTTAGCAAAGGCAATCTCTCGGTGCAGCTCACTCGGCTGGAGGAAGCGGGCCTGACCTCCATCGACAGGGTTTTAGAAAGAAAGAAAACCCGCACCACGGTGAAGCTATCGAGCGCGGGTGGGATTCAATTGAACGAATACTGGAACACAATGAAGAGGATTCAAGAGCAAGGCGCGGCCCGCTTAGATAAAGATTTTGCCCGCACGTCACTGAATTTAAAAAAGCGAGCCACAGATCGCTGACCGAGCATCCGCCTTCGGCACTCTAAAGAAGGTGGATGGACTCGAAGAAAATTGTCTATCGTGCACTTCACGTATGCCTGATTTCCGGACTACTCCTGGTTTGTCGCCTATTCGGAAGTTACTCCCTATTGACTCCTGCATAAATAATGCAATAATGGGTATTGAGGTTCAGAATACCTATGCCCCGGCTGAAGGGAAGCGCCGGTCTTCTGGAGG
>Ga0224557_1001199_pt1 | contig 25821 bp, 21 predicted proteins | sample 714S31014metaG_FD_180677 | JGI IMG/M metagenome (GOLD analysis project Ga0224557, IMG submission 180677) | Peat soil microbial communities from Stordalen Mire, Sweden - 717 S3 10-14 | ecosystem: Environmental > Terrestrial > Soil > Wetlands > Peat | place: Sweden: Norrbotten County, Stordalen... | reverse complement strand
TGACCCATGTGGATGACGGCGGAGCCGCGTTGACCAGGGCTTCGCTGGAGACAGTCACCGCCGGGCTGGAGTTGTCGCGGCAAAGCGGTTCGTCTTTCGCCATCGGCATTCTCGGGCTCGACGCGGAAGCCGCGGCGGGCGCGGTTGCCGCCACCGGTGCGCGGTTGTTCGCGGTTTCAGGCGAGGCCTTCGCGCAGGCTCGCTACGCCACCGACGCTGCAGGCTGCGAAGCCCTGTGCCGCGCGGCGCAGGCCACTCTAATTCTGGCCCCGGCCAGCGCGCGTTTCGCACGGATCGCTGCCGGCGTCGCGCATCGGCTGGGCGGCGTCATCGACACCCACATTGCGGATGTGCAAATGGCGTCGAATGCCGGTGGCCAGGCGATGGAGGCAACGCGCTGGTTCTATCGCCAGCGGATCGAAGCCGTCATCGGCCGCGAGCTGCGGCCCTGGTTTCTGCTGCTGGACGCCGGCACCCACGCGGCTTACGCAGGCGAGCCGGTTGCCGCGCAGGTGGAGTCGATTGCCGTTGCGGTGCCTGCTGTGCGCACCGTCGTCGAAGGTTTCCGCGCGCCGATGCGCGGCACGCAAACCATCCGTCCCGACGCTCGGCTGCTGTTTGTGGCCGGAGCCGGATGGACCAAGAAGCAGCCCGACGGACAGGTGCATGTGTCCGAGGCCGGCGAGCAGATCCTCTCGTTTCTGCGCCTCTCCGGCGCGTCGCTAGGCAGCAGCAAGTCGCTGACGGACCAGAAGGCCGACGGCCAGGCTGGCGAAGATCAGCCGGTGCTGCCTTTCCTGACGCATCTGAACCAGATCGGCCAGACCGGTTCTACGCCGCGCCATCCCAAGGGGCTTTCCACCTGTTGTCATGGCGAGGAGCCGCACGCGGTGGGTTGGCGATTCATCTCCGAGCGGCGAGCCATCAGTCTGGACGCAAATTGCGGCTGGACACGCGGCAAGGCCGATGTGGTCTACGTCGCCGATGCGTTTCAGGTGATGGCGCGGGTCAACGCGCTGCTCGAAGCGCGAAAACCATAGCCTCAAATCCCGGTCGGCGATTCGCCACCAGGACCGGCGATGCTCCATGCCGCATCCGGCCGGCCCCGGGTCACGTCTCGACCCGGCATCGCCGGGCGTAAGATGCGACCCGTCCCCCGCTAAGCAATTACCATACAAGCAGATCATGAAGCTCTCTGACTATGTCTTCCAATTCGTTGCCGACCAGGGCGTTAAGCACGTGTTTCTCGTTACCGGCGGCGGCGCGATGCACCTCAACGCTTCGCTGGCCGACGAAAAGCGAATCACGCCCATCTGCAACTCGCATGAGCAGGCCGCGGCGATGTGCGCCGAAAGCTACGCCAAGGCGGTTAACGGCCTGGGCGTGGCCTTGGTGACGACCGGCCCCGGCGGCACCAACGCGATCACCGGCGTCGCTGGCGCATGGCTCGACTCCACCCCGACGCTGTTTCTTTCCGGACAGGTCAAGCGTCCCGACCGGATGTTCGACTCAGTGAGCGGCGCGCCGCTGGGCGTGCGCCAGCTCGGGGTGCAGGAGGTCGACATCGTCTCCATCGTCAGGCCGATTACGAAATACGCGACGGTGGTTCTGGATCCGCTGAACATCCGCTACGAACTTGAGAAGGCCTATTACCTGGCGCTTAATGGTCGCCCGGGACCGGTGTGGATCGACATTCCGCTCGACGTCCAGGCATCGCCGATTCCCGATCCGTCTACGCTGCGCAGCTTCGACGAGTCTGAGCATGAGGCGTCGGCGGCGAATCCCAACCTGAGGGACGAGGTTGCCCGCGTGGTGGAAGAACTGCAGCGGTCAACGCGGCCGCTGTTGTTTGCCGGGAACGGTACCCGTCTGGCCCGCGCGGAGAAACAATTCAGCGAGCTGCGCCTGCTGCTGGATGTGCCCACGGTAGCGACCTGGTGCGCGGCCGATCTGGTGCCGTCCGATGTTCCGACGTTCGTCGGGCGTCCGGGCAACGTGGCGGCGCGAGGCGCAAATTTTGCGCTGCAGAATTGCGACTTTCTGCTGGTGTTGGGGGCGCGGCTCGACATGGCCATCACCGGCTATGCTCCGCAGAACCTGGCGCGCGAGGCGCATAAGGTAGCTGTCGATATCGATCCGGCCGAGCTCAGGAAACTCTACCCGCACCTGCAACAGCCGGTGGTTTCGGATTGCCGCGCGTTCCTGGAGGAGCTGCTGGCGCAGCTCAAGGCGATGAAGCAGCCGCTCGATCATACCCGCTGGGCCGAGTGGAACAGGCGCGCCGCCGACTGGAAGACGCGCTACGGCGTCGTGACCGACGAGCATCGCAAGCCCGAGGGCCTGGTTTCGATCTTCAACCTCGCCGAGGTCATCGGCACGGAATCGAAGCAGGAGGACAAGCTGGTCTCCGGTTCCTCCGGCTCCGGGATTGAGATATTCCTGCTGGCGTGCCCCGCGCGCAGCGGACAGCGCATCTTCCACACCGCGGGCCTGGGTGCGATGGGCTATGGCCTGCCGATGTCGATCGCGGTTTGTATCGGCTCCGGGTCCAGGCAGACCATCCTGGTAGACGGCGACGGCGGTTTCCAGTTCAACATCCAGGAGCTGGAGACGGTGCGGCGGTTGCAACTGCCGATCAAATTCTTCGTGCTCAACAACGATGGATATGCTTCCATCCGCGCTTCGCAGAGGGCCTACTTCGGCGAAGCGAAGATCGGCGCGGACGCCGCCACCGGCCTGACTGTTCCCAACCTCTCGAAGATAGCCGCATCGTACGACATTGCCTCTGTCGTCATTGAAGATCAGACCAACCTGCGCGAGCAGGTTCGCCGCATCCTCGCCATGCCGGGGCCGGTGCTGGTGGATGTCCGCGTCATTCCCGACGAGGTGCGTGCGCCGCGCTTGCAGAGCTACCAGCGGCCCGATGGCTCATTTGTTTCCAAGCCGCTCGAAGACCTGTTCCCATTCCTGCCGCGTGAAGAGTTCCTCGCGAACATGATCGTAAAGCCCTTGCCGGAATAATTGCGGGATTGCTTTATAGTCGGGAAGAGGAGCCCACGTGATGTCAGCGCCTCGGTCGCAACCGTCGTTGGATATGTCTACAGGCTGCCCTATCGACAGGTCGGTACCATCCCCCGCAAGATACAATTTGAAGCCATGTATATCGTCGGCGCCTGTCCATGCTGCCAATCAACGGAGTTCACTGAGAAAGCGGCGATCGTCGCACCTTTCCTGGCACACTACGCGGTAGGTAAACCGCCATTCCTATGCAAATTGCTGGAATGTTCAACATGCTCCTTCCGCTTCTTCGATGTACGATTGGAGCCCTCTGAGGTGGAGCGCCTCTATTCGGGATATCGAGGGGAGCGCTACTTTGCAGAGCGCCACCGCTGGGAATTCTGGTATTCCCGAAAGGTAAATGACGGCATTGGCGGCGATCCCGAAGAGATTTCTCGCCGGGTGGCCGCGTTGGAACGGATTGTGCATCCGCATGTAGACCTTGCCGCGGTAGACACAGTGTTGGACTACGGGGGCGACCGTGGGCAATTCATTCCGCAATTGCTGGGTCGGAAGAAATTTGTCTATGAGCTGTCCGATGCGGTCCCTGAGCCGGGGGTCACGCGCATCGGCTCCGAGGGTGAACTGGAGGGCATGAAGTTCGACTTCATCATGGTGCTTGGTGTTCTGGAGCACTGCTCAGAGCCTGCGACCGTACTGGAGCAGCTGCGCTCATACATGATCCCCGGGGCAATCCTGTGCGCTGGCGTCCCCTACGAGCGTTATGGTGTCGGCTTTGCAGGCAAGGGCGGCCTATACCGCGGCTATTTGAAGGCGCTGCTCGGCGTGCCCGCAGCCTTGATCGCCGTGGATTTCTACTCGGCCGCGGCACGGATCCGGATGAACCATATTCCGCCACTAGGTCTGATTAAGTGCCATGAGCACCTGAATTTTTTCAACCAGCAGTCGCTCGAGGCGCTGCTGGAGCGCACCGGTTTCGAAGTAGTGGATTCCCGAATTGAAGCTATCGCGAAGTATCCCGCTAAAAGCGAGCAATTGTACGTGCTTGCCCGACTGCTGTAACTCCGTTTTATCGCCCTGAGCTGTCTGCTGGCTTATTTTGGGGGACACAAGCCTGAGGCTGCTGGATCATGCTTTGGCCTCCTCATGTGTGCGGAACTCGAAGGGCCTGATCAGTCCAATTACCAGAAGAACCACGAGTGTGATTGCCTTCAGTTGACCAGAATATCCGTGCGGGTTTGCGTTGCCGGGCGCTTTGTAAATCAGCTCGCTTTCCGCCGACATTAGGATTGCAAAGCAGACGAAGACCGAATAGAGGCCTTGCAGGCTGCGTTTTGCTTTCGCCAGATCGATAGCGTAAAGGACCATCAGTCCCCAGGGGACGTACAGGTGAAGCAGCGTGTAGTCGTAGGATGTGGGAGGCAGGAGGATGGACGCGATGCACAGGCAGAGGATCTGATTCAGGATGGGAAGGAAGCGGATTCGGAAGATATAGAGCGCGAGGCCGAGAGCGGCGGCAACCGCAAGGTATCCGTTGAGGAGGGAAACAGGCACTGTCCAGCCGTAAAAGTGGTGGCCGAAGGCCTTGATGAGGCCAAAGATCGAGTGATCAAACGCGGTTTGGTAGGGAAGGTACATAAGCATGTGAACGCGCTGAAAGGTGGCGAGTCCGGAGCGAATTCCACGATAGGCGACCGGCAGGGAGGGGCACACGAGCCATAGGGAAACGATGTTTGCGATGACGGCGGTAGCGATGCCCCAAGCGAAAGCCTTGTATCTCCTTCGTGAGAGGAAAAGGGCAAGGTAGACGAATGGAAACACCTTCATCGAGGCGGCGATGCCAATAAGCGTAGCCGACAGGACAAGGTGTCCGCGCAGAAAAGCAATAATTCCGAAGGCGACGATCAGAAAGATGCAGATCTCCATGTTGCCTAGAAGGTATTCAAACCAGAAGGGGTAAGAAATCAGAAGGGCAGAGGAGAGAAAGAGGATGGTGGTCCAGGGATGGACGCCGCGGCGCACCATCTGCCGTCCAAGTGTGGCTCCGAGGGCCAGAACGAGCGGCCCCGTAACTGCAAAGAATATCCAGACGGTATGCCAGTGGGAGAAATAGAAGCCTTCATAGAGCAGCGCGACAGGGGCCGGGTACATGAAGCGATGGCCGTGGGATAGCGCCTCCGAGAAGAAATCCAGGCGATGGAAGTACTGAAATCGCGTTGCGAAACAGAGGAGGTCGTTCCAATCAGATTGAGGGAAAAACGGGGACGTGTATGGCGGTGCCTTATGCAGGAGGAACCGATTGGTGGCCATGATCGCTGCGCAAGTCGCCATCAGAAAAACGTTGAGAATCCAGAAGACTCGCAAAGGCCGCGGCAGCATCACGGCGGCCGCTGTCTTACCGGCGATTTTCGGATAGCTATTCTTCATGCAGCTCGCGCTCGATGATGGAGATAGGCTTGTTATCACCAGACGATATCATCCGACGAGAACGTTGCGAACCCCACCCATGCGATGGAACCGCATGGAGCGCGCGCGCTGGGGCACCCGGCGAAGGACCGCAGCGGATTGACTTGCTTTAGAATCGGAGGCGGATACCGGGGAAGTTTGGCCTAATTACGACTATGTCCCCGGACGCAGCCGCAAAGAGCGGGGGATCGTCTTGTTTCTAAACATATTGCGGCGCCGAGCCTTCGCCCTGCCGATATTTCTGCTCGTGTTCGCGGCAGCTTTCTTCCGTCTCCCCTACTACTTCCCAGTCTCGCCTTCAGCCTCAGCGTCTTACGTATACCAGTACAACAATCGGGTAGCCGTCTTAATCTTTGTTGCCGGTGCAGCGGCTTTCGCGATCCTGTTTCGCGGCCTTTCGCTTCAGCCGGCAACGAGAGACTCCCGGGTCTCGCGCATATCCGCGCTGCTCGCGGCGGTATTCTGCGTCGGGCTTGGGCTGTTGTGCTGGTGGCTCTCCAGCCCCGAGGGCATTCACGCGGATGTTCCCTACTTTTACAGCAGACTCTGTCAACTCGCGGCCGGCAAGACCATCTACCGCGACTTTGAATTCGTCTACGGACCGCTCTTGCTTTATCTTCCCTTGTGGACGGGTAAGCTATTTCACCTCAATCTGATCCATGGGTACTTCCTCTTTTGGCTGGTTGACTGGGCGGCCGGCATCTGGATTCTCTACCGTCTGGTCAACGCCATCGAGATACCATCCCCTTACCGCACGGCCGTCTTCTTCCTGTTGGTGGCGGACTTCGTACCGGCGCTTTGGCGGGAGGGCATTAACTATGCTCCCGTTCGCGGGCTCCTGACCGCGGGGCTCGCCATGCTGGTCTACGCGGCGCACAAGCGCCAGTATCCGCCTCCAGCGGTCGCTGGAGTGGCCGTCCTGGGCGCCGCGATCGCAGCTGGCTTTTCGCCAGAGCACGGCATTGCCTTCATGCTTGGAACCGGTCTCTTCTTCGTTGCATGCGTTCGCCGGCGGACGCCCGGATACTGGCCCTCGGTTGCAGCTACAGGTTTCGTTTTCCTGGTTATCGTCGGCATCTCCGCCCGGATGGGCGTGTACACGACTCTTCGCTCCTTCAGCACGGGAGGCTTGAACTATCCCATCCTGCCGTATCCTGGCGTACTCGGCGTGATGGGCCTCTTTCTGATCGCAGCGTGCGTTGCCTACCTCGCCTTCCAGCGCGGGCAGACGGACTCGCTCACGGTCTATCTTCTTTGCATCTGCCTGTTCAGCTTGCCCTCCGGCTTTGGACGAGCGGACCCGGGCCACATGCAGCTCGGCGCATTTTCTGCCCTGATCATCGCAGCCCTCGCACTTGGCAGATATCCCCGCGTCTTTCTGCTTGGCGGGCTCGCGTTCCTCTATGGGGCCGCCTCGTCTCAATTCCGCAGCGATTTTCCTGTAGTCCGCGAACAGGCGGAACGACGATTGTTCGACCCTGCCCGGCAATCCGCGGTCCCCTACCGGACGACCGCGCTCCTCTTCCACATGCTGCATCGCGACGCACATCGAGCATCGATCGAAGCCAAGGTAGCCCGGAACCTCAGCAACCAGGAGGCCGATCCGGTCTTGCCGGATGGCGCTATCGTGAACGCGCCCCTGGGCTTTACCGTAGACGGCTTCGCCGATGACTCGGGGAAGGTCGACTATGGGTATTTCTTCGGCACTGAGCCCGCCATCGTGCCTTCGCAGGTTGATTCCATTATCCGTTGGCTCGAAGCCCATCCTGAACGCAAGCTCATACTCGCGCGTGACCGGGAGTCATCGTGCTACACATTCTTCAGGGAGGGCGATGACCCATCGTTCCGTACCTGGTATGGCATTCACTGGGCTTCCCCAAAACGCCAGATGCGGATCTACTTCCCTCTCTGTGACTACATCAGGAAGAACTATGAGCCGGACGGAGTTCCCCTCTCTGATCGGGTAGGCCTGTGGCGCCCCAAGAGGGCGTCAGGGACTGCCGCGCCGCCGCGTGTAGCTTCCGCGGTGCACGCACGCCGATGAGAGTTGCAGACAAGATCGTATGTCCTCGCAAGAAGGCAATGATTGCGAACGCCATGATCACTCATGCGATGGAACCGCATGGAGCGCGCGCGCGCTGGGGCACCCGGCGAAGGACGGCAGCGGATTGACTTGTTTTAGAATCGGAGGCGGATACCGGGGAAGTTTGGCCTAATTATGACTATGTCGCCGGACGCGGCCGCAAAGAGCGGGGGATCGTCTTGTTTCTAAACATATTGCGGCGCGGAGCCTTCACCCGTTTTGGAGAGGGTGTCAGATGTAGTCCACCGCCCGCCCGCTAAGGGGCGTCTGACGGACAGATGGACTGGCAGGCCTAGGTATTCAGGAAGCGGCGGTGGAATGTGCCGGCCAATCCGAGCGCACCTGTGCCGAGCAGAATGAGCGACGATGGTTCAGGGATGGTTGCGGGCGCGGGCGTGATGGTTGCACCTGTCGCGTCGAACCGTGCACCTGTCGCGATCGTGAGTTCCGTGTCGCTTGAACCGAAGATGGCGAGGGTGTTTATCGCCCAGAACCCTTGGTCGCCGTCAATGGCCAGCGTGAAAGTATCCCCGCCGGCATCATATAAGTACGCAAGGCCTGGAACGGACGAGTCATTTGCAGTTTCAGTGAAGGTGTAGGTCGTGCCACCGCCGGGAGCCGTTGCAGTGATCGACGCCTCATCGATTAAATAGGGAGTAGTGGAGTTGATTAGAAACCAGCCGGAGAAAGTCCCGGACGGCGAGAAGGTGCCGTCGGTTATGTCGAAGGTGATGTCGGAAGCGTGGGCCGTAAGAGAAACGCCGAGGCAGGTGATTAGGGCGAGGAGGGAAAGACGCATCTTCATGGGGATCCCTTTATGCAAGAAATTACAATTATCTAATGTGCACTTTGATGGCCGAAGTCATCTTTGGAGTTGCCATCGTAAGCCTATTCCTTTCATGTAAGAGCCGCTCTTCCTCTGCCTGCTAGATGCCACAATGTGCAAGAACTTGCACTACGTAGGCAAACTAATGCTCTTTCGGCGTCGAATCCCCTGTATCGCCGAGGCCATGAGTTGCATCCGTTTGCAGGCGGACCGTGCAACCGCCCGCGCCCTGTAAACTGCTGCTGTGGCCGCTGCACACCGCCGTACTCTTGAGCCTCGAAATGGATTGCCGATATCCCTTCCGTCGTCGGAATGGGGATGGGGATATCGGTGCCCCGCGCCAGGCGTTTGCCGCGACTGGATGCAGAGTCGCGCCCGCGAGGCGAACCCATGACCCAACCTTCCTCCGCCGGCCGCGAGATCCATCCCGCGCATCCGCCCGTGGTCCCCATCCCGCTGGCCCCGTTCGTTCCCCGGCGACGGCTGCAGCGCGTGGTCGATCTTTTTCCCGCGGGGCAGTTTGTTCGTTACCTCTGCGTCGGAGTATTCAATACCCTGTTTGGATACGCTGTTTACGTGATCCTGCTGGCATCCCTTGACGCCGTGCTGCCGGTTCGCTGGCTGTACCTCACGGTTGTTCTGGTATCGGTACTCGCCGCGCCGCTGGCCATTACCGTTGCCTATCTTGGCTACAAGTTCTTCGTCTTCCGGACCAAGGGCAACTATCTCCGCGAGTGGCTCAAGTGCTGCGCCGTCTATGGCAGCAGTATGGTCCCCGGCCTGGTCGTACTCTCCGCACTCACCCGTTTTCTTCAGTCGACGATCCACAGCCACGCCGCCCGGCTTCACTTGTATGTTGGCTCGCTGGAACGGCATCTCAGCGGGCGCCCTCTGGCGTTGCTGCACTCCGTTGCCACTGGCAATGCGATGGCCGGTTACATCGCCGGAGCGGTCGTCATGGGGGCATCCAGCATCTACAGTTTTGTCGGCCACAAGAAAATCACCTTCCGCACGAAGGCTGCGGGGTAAACTGCACTTACGCTTGACTTCCAGTAAGTCGTTCAGGAGTTGCAAGTGGGCTTGAGCACGAAGACGATTTCCATCATGACGCCCTGCTACAACGAAGAGGCCAATGTCTTCAGCGTCTACAACCAGGTTCGCGAAGTGATGGCCCGGATCGGCAAGTATGAGTATGAACACGTCTTCATCGACAATTCGTCGACGGACAATACCGTCGCCATCCTGAAGGCGATCGCGGCGGAGGACAAGAACGTCAAAATCATCGTCAACTCGCGGAACTTCGGCCACGTCCGCTCTCCAATGCATGGCCTCTTCCAGTGTCGCGGCGATGCTGTCATCGGCATTGTCGCCGACCTCCAGGACCCGCCCCCGATGATTGAGGACATGATTCGCGAGTGGGAGAACGGCGCCTATTGCGTGTTGGGCATCAAGCGCAGCAGCGAGGAACATTCGCTGATGTTCTGGCTGCGCAAGCAGTACTACCGGCTGGTTGACCGCCTGTCTTCCACCGAAACGATTCAGAACTACACCGGTTTTGGCCTCTACGACCGCAAGGTGGTCGAGCTGGTCCGCTCCTTCGACGATCCCTACCCGTACTTTCGCGGGATGATTGCCGAGATCGGGCTGCCTACCGTCAAACTCCCCTACGATCAGCCCGCCCGCAAATTTGGGGCCACCAAGAACAACTGGTACACCCTGTACGACATTGGTATGCTCGGCATCATCAGCAACTCGAAAGTCCCGCTGCGGCTGGCGGCCCTTGCCGGGTTCATTGGGGCGAGTCTTTCGTTCCTGGTGGCCATGGCCTATTTCATCCTCAAACTCATGTTTTGGTCCACCTTCAGCTTTGGCCTTGCGCCGATGTTGATTGGAGTGTTCTTCATCTCCTCGCTGCAACTTGTTTTCCTGGGTGTGCTGGGCGAGTACGTAGGCTCCATTTACACTCAGGTGCAGAAGCGCCCCTATGCCGTAGAGCTTGATCGCATCAACTTCGAATATCCCCCCGCGTTGCCCAGGTCGGAGGCGCCAGCCAGCGTCGTGGCGAAGACCGCCGGCTAGCCGGCTAAGCCGCCGTTATAGGGTGCGCACTCAGGAGCAAGCCATCAAAGATCTGGTCAAGAAGCAGCTTAGCCAGTCGGTCGCGACCATTACCCGGGTGCTCCACGATGAGCGAATCCACGCCGCCGTCGTGGAAGCCGCCCGCGTCACCGCGGATGCCTTGAAGGCCGGTCGCAAGCTGATGGTCTGCGGCAATGGAGGCTCGGCCGCGGACGCGCAGCACCTGGTCGCCGAGTTCGTTTCGCGCCTGGTGCTCAACCGTCCCGCCCTCCGGGCCGTCGCCCTCACCACGGATACCAGCATCATGACTGCGATAGGAAACGACTACGGCTATGAGAATGTCTTCGAACGGCAAGTCGAGGCACTGGGCATCAAGGGAGACGTACTGCTGGCCATCTCGACCAGCGGCAACTCCAAAAACTGCATCAAGGCGCTCAAACTCGCGCGCGCCATGGGCATCCATACGGTGAGCTACCTGGGCAATGACGGAGGGGTGATGAAGGCGCTCTCCGACATCAACGTCATCGTCCCCTCGAGCATCACCATGAACATCCAGGAGTCGCATCTCGCTCTCGAACACATCTTCTGCCTTCTGGTCGAGCGCCAGTACTTCGGAGAAGAATTCTTTGACAAGCCGGAATGAAGGTAACGAAACGAGCTCAATTCGATTTACCAAACACTGCTTAGCGCAGCGCATTTCAGAATCCAAGAGGACGGCCAACTGATGAAAGTTGTCATTCTGTGCGGCGGCAAGGGAACACGCATGCGCGAGGAGACCGAGTACCGCCCCAAGCCCATGGTTGAGGTCGGCGGCAAGCCTGTGCTGTGGCACATTATGAAGCGCTACGCCCACTTCGGCCACGACCAATTCGTGCTTTGCCTGGGTTATCGCGGCAACTACATCAAGGAGTACTTCCTCAACTACGAAGCGATGAACAGCGACTGCACCATCGTCCTGGGGGCCCGGCATGAGATCAGTTACCACGGAGCGCACGGCGAGAGCAACTTCCAGGTCACCCTGGCCGACACCGGCGAAGAGACCATGACCGGCGGCCGCATCAAGCGCATCGCCAAGTATGTCGGCGACGACACCTTCCTGCTGACCTACGGCGACGGTCTGTGCGACGTGGACATCAACAAGGTCGTCGAGTTCCACCGGGCGCACGGAAAACTGATGACCGTCACCTCCGTCCGTCCCTCGTCGCGTTTCGGCATTCTCGAAATCGCCGGCGACGATCGCGTGGAAAGCTTCTTCGAAAAGCCGCAGCTCGATGGATGGATCAGCGCCGGATACTTCGTGTGCAACCGCAAGGTGTTCGACTACATCGAGAACGACGACTCCATCACCTTTGAGAGGGGCCCCATGGAGCGGCTCGCGCGCGAGGGCCAGTTGGTCGCGTACAAGCACGACGGATTCTTCTTCGCCATGGACACCTACCGCGAGTACCAGTATCTGAACGAAATCTGGAGCGAGGGCAAGGCGCCGTGGAAGACTTGGCCCTGACCCAATCTGGAACCAAAATGCCGCGATCGCCGGCCCTAGCCGCGGACTTGCGATCTTGCGATCTTCAGCGCGGTCGACGAACTCCGGCAACAGACTGCCCTGGCACGACGCTTTCGCCATCCTGCCGCCGCCGTCACCTGGCAAACGCGGTGATTTGCGCGCGGGCAGAACCGTTTACGGGTCGATATCATCCAACCTTGTGGGCGGGTTGAATCTGGCGGAAGGATTGAGGGAGACGGAACCGCATGGCGGATGAGACAGCAGCACGAGTGGTCGGGATCGACCTGGGGACGACCAATTCGCTGGTGGCGTTCCTCGAGGGCGATCAGCCGACCATCATCCCGGGTGAGGACGGCGATCGGCTGGTTCCCTCCGTGGTTGCGTTCGATCAGGAGCACGGGTTCGTGGTGGGCAATGCGGCGCGGGCTACGCTGCTGACCGATGCCTCCAGCGCTGTCTATTCGGCCAAGCGGCTGATGGGACGCGCGGTCGAGGATGTTCAGGAAGAGCTGAAGCTGTTTCCATTCAAACTGGCGCAGGGCATCCAGCCGGGTGACGTGGTCAAGCTGGAGGTTGGCGGGTTGCAGCTAACGCCGCCTGAAGTCTCGGCATACATTTTGCTGCAGTTGAAGAAAAACGCAGAGCGCTTTTTGGGAGCGCCGGTGACCAAAGCGGTGATCACGGTTCCCGCGTACTTCAACGACGCGCAGCGGCAGGCGACCAAGGACGCAGGCCGGATCGCCGGGCTCGACGTGCTGCGGCTGGTGAACGAACCCACTGCGGCTGCGCTTGCGTACGGGCTGGACAAGGACCGCGATGGCCTTATCGCGGTGTACGACTTTGGCGGCGGAACGTTCGACATCTCCATTCTGAAGCTGCACGAGGGCATCTTCGAGGTGGTCGCAACCGGCGGCGACACGCACCTTGGCGGCGACGATATCGACAACCTGCTGATTGCGATTGCGCTGGACGATATCGCGGGCGACGCGGAATTGGGCGCCGGCGATCTGGCGAGCCAGCCGAGCGGCGAGTTCGTGCAGGCGGTGCGCAAGGCTGTGATCGAGGCGAAGATCGCACTGTCCGACGCCGGCTCGGCGAAGATCGACGTGGTGCTGCCCAATGGAAGGCGCTACGCGCGGGAGATGACGCGCGCTCAGTTCGACGAACTGGCCTCCGGAGTGATCGCGCGGACCGCCGGACCGGTTCGCCAGGCGATGAAGGACGCAGGCGTGAAGCCGGAGCAGATCGACGAGGTGGTCCTGGTCGGCGGCTCCACGCGCATCCCGGCGGTGCGCGCACTGGTGGACGAGCTGTTCAGCCTGAGCGCGCGAGGCAGGAAGCCGCATACGCAGCTGAATCCCGACGAGGTGGTGGCGCTGGGCGCCGCGGTGCAGGCGCAGATATTGGCCGGCGGTTCGGCCGCGACTGAGGACCTGCTGCTGCTGGACGTGACGCCCTTGTCGCTGGGCATCGAGGCGCTGGGCGGAGTGGTGGCGAAGATCATCGACCGCAACTCGACCATCCCGGCCAGCGCGACCGAGCACTTCACTACCGGCGTCGACGGGCAGACCAATGTCGCCATCCACGTGCTGCAGGGCGAGCGCGAACTGGCGAAGGACTGCCGGTCGCTGGCCCGGTTCGACCTGAAGGGCATTCCGCCGATGATGGCTGGACTGCCGCGCATCGAGGTGAAGTTCCTGATCGACGCGAACGGCATTCTGCACGTCAGCGCGCGGGAGCAGCGCAGCGGCAAAGAGGCGGACATCGAGGTGAAGCCGACCTACGGGCTGACCGATGAGCAGGTGGAGTCGATGATCCTGGCGTCGTTCGACCACGCGGAGGAGGACATCGAGGCGCGGCAGTTGATCGAGGCGAAGAACGAGGCGGAGACGATCCTTTCCGCCGTGGAGAAAGGCAAGAAGCACGCCGCGTGGACGATGTTGACGGCGGACGAGGTTGAGGCCATCGAAGCAGGCATCCAACAACTGACCGGGTCGGTCGCGGGCGGGAGTTACAAGGTGATTCGCGCTGGAATCGAGCGGCTGGACAAGGCCACGCGGCGGTTTGCCGAGCTGATGATGGATACAGAAGTGATGGGCGCAATGAAGGGCCAGACGATGCAGGCCGCCGGTGCGAACCTGGGCGAGGCCCCGACCGCGCCGCATCCGTTTGCGAAGGCGGAGTTCGAAGAAGACGAAGACAAAGGCGACCACGGATCACACGGATGAACACGGATTAAGAACGATTTGGATTGATCTGTTGTTATCCGTGCGATCCGTGGTTGGTCCTGGTGGCAAAGTTTAGAATGGAGCTTATGGCTGCGCACGCTGTTGATTGTCCTGAAGTCGATTTGTCGAAGCCGCCCGCGGAGGGGATGGTGCGAGTCACGTTTCTGCCGGAGGGCAGAACGGTGGAGTTCGAGTTCGACTCCATGCCGTACCAGGGCCACGGCGAGCCGATGTCGCTGCTGGACGTTGCCCAGAATTTCAACATCTTCCTGGACCATGCGTGCGGCGGGGTGTGCGCCTGCACCACCTGCCACCTGCACGTGAAGGAAGGCGCCGCGGGCCTGGGCGAGCCGGAGGACAAGGAACTCGACCGGCTGGAGACGGCGGCGGGCATCGAGCTGAACTCGCGACTGGGCTGCCAGGCGGTGATCGAGAAGCCGGGCGCTTACGTGGTCGAGATTCCCAAGTGGAACCGGAACTACGTCCAGGAAGGCAAGCCCGCGCACGGGCCGGGAAGCTAGGGTCTAGTTGTCAGTTGTCAGTTGTCAGTTGTCAGTTGTCCGGCGCGACCGCGGGAGATGCGGCAGAAACTGGTTTACCGGGCGCCTTAGGACGTAGTTTTCGAGAAAGTGGGATGTTGGCTGGGGCCGGCGATGCATCTCATGAGTATCTGGCCGAGCGGTTCCTCCGTCTGCGGCGGGAGGTTACGCATGAACGCCACGGTACGTGTTGGACACCTTCCCATCAAAAAAATGCAGGCAGGTCTGAGGCGCGCGGTTGGTCTGCGGCGGGGATTTCGTCTGTTCCGCGGAGCGGGGTATTTGCGTTGCGCGGGGCTTGGGCTGCTGGCGGGTTCGCTGCTGGCTGGCGCCGTCGCTGTGCGGGCGCAGGATCCGACCAAGCATCAGGAAAAACTGATCGACCACGAGTCCGGATTTCTGGGCGACTCGTATGAGAAGCTTGTGCCCGATCCGGGCAACGGCGACTGGCTGACCTACTTCAAGACGGAAGACGCGTTGCGCAATGCGCAGGCGTTTCTGATTCAGCCGGTGCAGGTTTTCCTGGTTCCCGAGGCGGAGAAGCGGAACATCGATCCGAAGCAACTGGACAAGTTGTCGGAGTACTTCACCAAGGCTGTGACGGGCGAGTTGACGGCCGGACACTACAAGCTTGTGACCGAGCCCGGGCCGGGTGTAGTGGTGCTGCGATTTGCCATTACGAACGTGAAGCCCAACGGCGGCGGGAAGAATATGGTCGTGACGGGGGCCGCGGATGTTGCGTTGTATGGGACGACTCCGCCGGGCGCGACCATGCTGATGCCGCGGCTGAGCGTGGGCAGCGTTTCGATCGAAGGCGAGATGGTGGATTCGCAGTCGGGCGAGTTGGAGATGGCGTTTATGACCAGCAAGAGCGGGCGGCGATTCTTCAGCGGGCTGAAGGCGTATCAGAAGTGGGGCGATATCGACGCGGCGTTCAAGGGGTGGGCGAAGAACTTCAGGAAGAGATTGGATAAGGCGCACCAGGCGTAGTTGGGGCTATCTGGCGCAGGAGATGTTTTACGAGGCAAGGAAAGGTTTCCCATGATCGCAGATGCGTACGCGCTGGATTCTTCCAAGTCGGACGGCCGGAAGCTTGACCTCATGTGCCGGAGGTGGAGTTTTGGCCGCTGGGGTGGAATGTCTTTGCGCGTCGCGGGGCTGAGCCTGCTGGCTGGTTCGCTGGCAATGGGCGCGACCGTGCAGGCGGCCACCGTGACGAAGAACCAAGGCAAGCTGTACCGGCACGAGTCGGGGTTTCTGGGGCCCATGTACTCGGAGCTGCATCCCGATCCGGGGAACGGGGATTGGCTGATCTACTTCAGGACGCATGAGGTGATGAGGCAGTCGCACACGTTCTGGGTGAAGCCGGTGCGGGTTTATCTGCTGCGCGAGGCCAGGCGGCGGGAGATTCCTCCGGCAGAGCTGCACAAGTTGTCGGAGTGCTTCACGAAGGCGATGAAGGACGAACTTGCGGAGGGAGGTTACAGGCTGGCGAGCGCGCCCGGGCCGGGGGTGATGGAGCTGCGATTCGCAATCACGAACGTGCAGCCGAACGGCAACAAGAGGAACATGGTGGCATCGGGAGCGGAGGAGGCGGCGATGTATGGGGCGACTCCTCTGGGGACGGGGTTGCTGGTACCGAGGCTGAGCGTGGGCCGGGTGTCGGTTGAAGGCGAGATGGTGGATTCGACTTCGGGCGAGGTGGAGATGGCGTTTATGACGCAGAAAAGTGGGCGGCGGTTTTTCAGCGGGCTAAGGGCGTTCCAGAAGTGGGGCGATATCGATGCTGCGTTCAAGGGGTGGGCGAAGAATTTCAGGAAGAGGTTGGATAAGGCGCATGGGGTTTAGTTGTTGCCGTCCGCCAAGACGATTCGCCGGAGGCGAGCATGAAGGATGTTCTGAACACAATGGTGCAGGCGGTGGGCGATCAGGCGATTGCGTTGGGGGCGGTGGACGATCGGGTGACGGCGTTGAAGCGCACGCTGGCTCGGCAGTTTCCCGACATTGCCGATGAGCTGAAGGGGCAGATTGAAGAGGAGCAGGAGCAGAGCAGGAAGCACGTCTACGACCTGCAGGTGAGTCTGGCCAAGCTGCGGGAGGCGATCTCCGGGCTGGCGGATGCGGAGGGGAAGGTTGAAGGGAAACGAACGGCTGTGGAAGCGCCGGCGAGGGTTGCTGGGAAACGCATCAGGTCTCGGTGAGAGTTGGGATGAGCATGTTTCCAGGGGCTGAAGAGGTGCGGGAAAAGAGGAAAGACAACGACGGAGATTCTGACTCTGCGAGTCAGAATGACGACGTTTGGGTGGGATGAATGCCGTCTGGGAACGATGTCGCCGTTCGGGAGGAGTGGCCTCTTATTGCCGTTAATTCTTGTAGTCTCTTTGAAGAGCGATAGAGGTACTGGAAGACGAGGAGGCGAACATGCCACGCGAGCTGGATTGGACGGACACAGAGGAGATTGGGATTTTGCTTCAGGAGACGTTCCCCGACACCGACCCATACACAGTGCGGTTTACCGACCTGCATAAGTGGGTGGTGCAACTGCCGGGATTTGTGGGCGATCCGGCGAAGTCGAATGAAGGGGTTCTGGAAGCGATCCAGACGGCGTGGCACGAGGAGTATACGGACGCGAAGGGCTAGCTTCGCAGTTGTCAGTTGTCAGTTGTCAGTTGTCAGTTGTCAGTTGTCAGTTGAGGGTTGGAGGTTGGAACCCACATCTCAAAATCGAGATGTGGGGCACCCGGCTAGGTTAGTGGTCCAAGGTTCGGGTGATACTGCGCTCAAATCAAGCCAGGGCGGCGTTGAGGTTGTCGATGGCTTCGTCGACTTCGGCGGGGGATTTGTAGCCGACGGTGACGCTATCGACGCCGGCGTTGTGGAAGGCGAAGCGCATGGCTTTCTGGCGGTCTTCGTGGCTGAAGACGCCTTCGCCGATCAGCTTCATGCTGATGACGCCGAGGCCGTTGGCGCGGGCCTGCTGGACGTGGGTGACTACCTCGGGGACGTTGCCGGTGGCATCCCAGTCGTTGTCTTCGCTGTCCATGCGGGTGCCTTTGTGGTTCATGCGGATCATGGCCACCTGCAGCCATTTGTTCTGGGGGACCTGGCGGAGCGCGGGCAGACCGTGGACGGAGGCGCCGCGGCTGAGGATGATCTTCTTCTGCTGCGCTTCGAGGATGGCGTCCTGCCAGCGAGCGGAGTCAGTGGGCCAGGTGGCGGTCTGTTGGACGTGCATCAGCATGATGTCGAAGTAGTCGGAGTTGATCTGGCGGCGGAGGTCGTCGAAGCGCTGTTGGGGATCGCCGGCGTCGGTGGTGACCTTGGACATGATGCGATAGGAGTCGCGGGGAATGCCTTGGAGGGCGATGCCGAGCATGCGGTGCATGCCGCCGTAGGTGTCAGAGGTTTCAAAGAAGCGGATGCCGCTCGAGTAGGCGTGGCGGACGAGCGCGTTGAAGCCGTCCTGGCCGAGCTGCCGCTGGACGGCTCCGCCGTGACTGCCGGTGCCGAAGGCGAGGCGAGTGACCTTGACGCCCGACTTGCCGAGGGTAACCCAGTCGGTGGCTTTGGCGCCGTCCGCGAGCAGGGGCAAGGTTCCGGTGGTTGCGAGCGCGCCGGCGACGAGCGAGGATTTGAGGAAATCACGCCGGGAATAGCGAGCCACGGGGCCTCCATGGGACGAGCTGTTTCCGAACTGGTGGAGACGAGCATACAGTACCGGGGCCGGTGTGTGCCAGGCGACGGCGGCCAGGCTGGGATGCGGGGCTTGCCGAAGTCGGTACCCCGTCCGGTGGAGGGGGATTGAGTGCCTGTATACTCGCTTTGTCTTTCCCGGCCGCCCTGTATACGAGCGAAGACACCCGCGGGCGGTAGCCGGCGCGGAACTGATTGATTCCAAAGAGAAACGGGGAAAGCGGGAATGGGTATCCGCTTGCTTAACCAGATCGATACGAAGCATCGGACCCCGGGAGCCGGAAGCTGCCGGGCCAGAAGGCGAAGCCCGGCGAAGCTGGGCCGATGCCGGCAACGTCAGGAGACTCACATGTTCGTTCGCTGTGGTGTTGCGGGGCTTTTGGCCTTCGGCCTGGTTGGCGCGCTTGCCGGTTGCGGCAATCCGCAGGGGCTGGATTCGGTTGTGGTTTCGCCTACAAGTCAGACCCTGACGGTCGGCCAGACGGCGCAATTCAGCGCCACGGGGACCTATGGCAATGCGGGCCATGCATCGACGCAGAACATCACCGACGGAGTGACCTGGAGCTCCAGCACGCCGGCGGTGGCGACCATCGGCGCTACGGGGATGGCGACGGCGGTGGGCGCGGGCACGACGACGATTACGGCCAGCGCGGCGGGGTTCGCGGGGCCGGTTGCGTCCAGCGCGACGCTTGCGGTTGCGGCTACGGGCGGCGGCTCAGCCGGGGGCTCGATCGTTTCGCTGGCGGTGATTCCGGGCTCGCAGACGGTTGCGGCTCCAACGCAGACCAGCCAATTCATCGCCATCGGAACGACCTCGTCGGGAGCGACGGTGAACCTGAGCGGTGACGTGGCTTGGAGTTCAAGCAGCAGCGCGATTGCCACGGTTGGGGCCACGACCGGGCTGGCCACGGCGGTGGGTCAGGGATCGGCTACGATCGCGGCTCTCTACTCGGCGAACGGGAGCGTGGTGGCGGGGTACGCGACGTTCACGGTGTCGGGCGGCACCACGGAGAAGTACACCGCAGTGACGATCACACCGGCGTTGCAGGCGCTGTCGGCATCGGGTCAAACGGGCCAGTTTATTGCACTGGGAACTTCCGGGACTACGGGCCTGCAGACGAACGTTACCAACTCGAGCCAGATCACATGGAGTTCCAGCATTCCGACTGTGGCTACGGTGAGCGCGACCGGGTTGGCTACGGGTGTGGGCGTGGGCTCGACCGCCATTACGGCGCAGCTGACGAACACGGACGGCACAGTGGTTTCGGGAAGCGCGGCGATTTCGGTATCGCTGACTGCTCCGCCGGAGCCGCTGCTCTCGCTGACGATTATTCCGAGTGCGATTACGGTGGGCAATCTGCAGGATACCGGGCAATTTCTGGCGATTGGAACATTTTCGACGGCACCGTACGTGAGGGACCTGACCAATTCGCCGACGGTGAGTTGGATCTCGGACGTGCCCAGTGTGTTCCCGGTGGACACGAACTCCGGTGGCAATGCGGGCGCGACGGCCGGGCTGGTGACCGCGTTTGGGTCAGGTAGCGCGAACATTATTGCGGAAGCGACCGGCAGCGACGGGACGATACAGACTGCGTCGGCGACGTTCAACTGCCCGCTGGCTCTGCCCAATCCCAATGGCGACCCGCCGACTCCGGGGACATGCATACCGGGGACGCAGGCGTATGCGTTGCTGGCGACGCTGACCATCTACAACGAAGGCCTAAATACCACCAACTGGGTGGTGACAGCGGCTTCGGCTACCGGCACCGCGAATGTTATTCATTGCGGTCCTGGTTGGACTGGCACAGGAGGCTCGGTATGCACGGCGACGTATCCGCTCACTCAAAATGCGACGACTCAAGTGATCACTGGGCCCGCCGTCGTCCTGGAAGCTCAAGGGGGCAACTTTGGAGGGTGGTCTTACAACTGCACTCCCAGCACGTCGACTGGCACGCCGTTGACTTCGGCGCCTTACTACACGGCTGCTGGCCCGAACTATTGCGTCGTCTCGTTCGCCCCTGTCAACGGTGTTCCTAATTCCAACATAACGATTGGGGCCATCTTCAACTAGCGGATGAAAGCAAAGATGAAGCGAGGCCGTCCTTCGGGGCGGCCTTGCTGCGTTTGCGGATGAGGTTAGCGGCGGCGGAGGATTTGGCGGGGGAGTTTGGAGCCGGTGGCGAGCAGGGTGAGCGCGGCGGCGGCGGCCCAGGCAAGGCTGGCGGCGGCGATGGTGAGGAGGTCGCGCGGGTGGGTGGAGACGGGCGGCAGGAAGTGCGCGGCCACGGCAGCAGCGGCGTAGGCGATGACGGCGGCGAGCAGGGCGCGGGCGAGTTCGGCGTATTCGAGGTGGGCGAAGGAGACCAGGCGCTTGCGATGGAGCAGGATGGCGAGCGACGCGGTCTGGACGAAGATGCCGATGTCGGATGCGATGGCGAGGCCGCGCAGGCCAAGCGCGTGGAAGAGCGCCCAGTACATGGGCGCGGAGAGCACGGTGATGAGCGTGCCGGTGATAGCGGGAGTCTTGGTGTCGCTGGCGGCGTAGAAGGCGCGGGCGTAGATTCCCTGGACCGCCCAGAGAGCGAGCGTGCCGGCGAGGATGACGAAGAGCTGCGTGGTGGCGGCGGCGTCGGAGCGGTGGAACTTGCCACCGCGGAAGAGATCCATCAGCCAGGGGCCGAGGGCGATCATCCAGGCGGAGACGATCATGCCGACGCAGAAGAGACGCGAAACGGCGCGGGAGACCGAAGCGGAGAAATCGTGGGCGCGATTCTGCTGGAAGAGCGAGGCGAAGAAGGGCAGCGAGGCGGCTCCGGCGGCGGGGCCGATGACGTTGAAGGGCGCGTTGAAGAGCAGCTTGGCGTTGCTGATGAGGGTGATGCCTCCCTCGCGGACAGAAGCGAAGTAGTTGAGGAAGTAGCCATCGAACATGACCAGCGAGACGCCGATCATGAGCGGGAGAGAGAGCTTGAGCCACTCCAGAAAAGCGGGGTCGCGGAAGCCCAGGATGGGGCGGAAATGCAGGCCGGTGCGGAATGCACCGAAGGAGTTGAGCAGGCCAAAGCCGAGGAACATCCCGACGAGGACGCCATAGGCGAGCGAGGAGACGCCAAGCTGGCGGTGAAACAGCAGCGCGCCGAGGATGATTCCGGAGTTGTAGATGAGCGGGGCGAAGGCCTGGTAAATAAAGATCTTTCGCACCTGCAGGCGTGAGCCCATAACGCTGCCGACGAAGAAGAAAAGCTGCGCGGGCAGGATGATGCGCGTCATGTGGACGCAGAGGGCGAGGGTTTCGGGATGCGCGCGGAAACCCTTGTTAGCGAGCAGGAGAAACTGCGGCGCGAAGATTTCGCCAAGCAGAATGCCGCCGCCGAGCACGACCAGCATGGTGGTGAGGATGACCGAGAGCGCGCGGTCGCCGCCGTCTTCGCTGCCACGCTCGCGATAGCGGTTGAGGATAGTGATGAGCGAGATGGAGGCTGCACCGCCGATGAGGAAGTAGGCGAGCAGGTCGGGAAGCTTGAAGGCGGCCTGGTAGGCGTCCTGCTCGGGACCGGCGCCCCAGAGTTGGTTGATGACCTTGATGCGGACCAGACCAAGCAAGCCAGAGGCAATGGCGCTGCACATCAGCAGGATGGCTGCGGAGCCTGCGGTGTGCTGTTTGGCGGAGGCGCGCGAGGTTGGGGACTGCGCGGCGGGCAAGGGCGGGAGACTCATCGGGCTAGAACGATTCTACGGGGAAAGCGATGCTGTGATTCACGGGCGAACGGGCTGACCGTGCGACAAGATATATTCCCTTGAAGTAATAATACCTTTATGGAATAATATAACAATGGCGTACGAGGTTGATTTCACTCACGAATTTGAAGTCTGGTGGAACAACCTCGATGCGGATGAGCAGGAAAGCGTCGATTTTTCCGTGCGTCTGCTGGAGGAGCGAGGGATCTATCTGAAGCGTCCGCACGCGGATGCGGTTCACGATTCAACAATATGCGTGAGCTGCGATCGCAACATCAAGGCCGACCGTACCGGGTGCTTTACGCTTTTGATCCGACGCGCACTGCGATTCTCCTGATCGGTGGAGACAAGACGGGGCGCCCGGATTGGTATGACGAATTCATTCCGAAGGCTGACAAGATTTACCAGCGGCACTTGAACGAGATCGGCAGCAAACATCCGTAACGGGTAATCCCGCGGAGGAAAAGACAATGGCTCGAAACTTCAAGGAACTTCGCGAAAAGATGGAACCGTTGCGCCGCGCGCGTGTTGAAAAGCGGGTGCAGGAGGCTCTCAAGGCGATGCCTCTGGACGAATTGAGAGAGGCACGCGAGCTGACGCAGACGCAGCTCGCGCAGGTGCTTCAAGTCTCGCAGGGCGCGGTCTCCAAGGTAGAGCGCCGGACGGATATGTACATCAGCACCCTGCGCAGTTATGTTCGTGCAATCGGCGGCGATCTGCAGATTCGCGCCATCTTTCCCGAAGGAGAGGTGCTCATCGATCAATTTGAGGATCTCAACTCAAACTCGGCTCGTCGCTCAGCACGCGATTAGAGCGCGGAGGATGGCGGATGGGCCTGAAGGCCGACTGATTCGACTAGTCGAAGGGGATTTCGGAGGTCTTGGGGTGGGCCGGCGAGGAGGCGCGACGGGGGTTGCGCATGGCGTGGACGGCGGGGGCTTTGGCGGCGTGGGCCGCGGCTCTCGGCGTGGCGGCGGGTTTGCCGACGGGCTTGGCGAGCATGGCGGCGATGGTCTGGAGCTCGCGGCGCAGGTTGCGCAACTGCTTAACGCTGGAACCGGGCACGCCGGTTTCAAGCAGGGAAAGTTGCGGCTCCTTCAGCCGGAACTCGGCCCGGAGCAACTGGCGCGCGCCGGGAATGGTGTAGCCCTCCTCCTTCAACAGACTCTTGACGCGCAGCGCCATCTCTACGTCGCGGCGGCGGTACAGGCGCTGGCCGGTTCCACCCTTGTTGGGCTTCAACTGGGGGAACTCACTCTCCCAGAAGCGCAGGACGTAGGCTGGAACCTCGCAGAGCCGGGCGACCTCGCCGATGCGGAAGTAGAGCTTGTCGGGGATCTCCGACAGAGGCGTGCGGGAGCTGTGCGTACTGTTGCGGATTGGCTGGTTGTGTCCCATATGCAGACCCGAGCCTTGCTGAAGAAATCCAGACCTGAATACTAAACCCGAAGCTCCCGAAATGAAACGCCGGGATGGAGATTATCGCAGGGGGCAGCGCAGGAGGAAGGCCCGGGGCTAAAGCCCTCTGTGTTTTGGCCATATATTCGTGGGGCTAAAACCCCGCGCTTATCCGAAAGACGACGGCGAGCGGTTTTTCCGTTGCCTCTGAAGCCCGCCGCCACTCCGAAGGACTGCAGCCCGAGTTTTCAGCGACCTCTGAGGCGCGTTTCTTCAGACTGAGGATGCGCCGAATTGGGGTTATCTAAAACGGGTTGAGCTTGCCCAGGCCTTTCTTCGGTTTGTGGGTGCTGCAGGACTGGTCGGATTTGTCGCAAGGGGCCTTGGGATTCTTGCCGTCGGCGGCCGCGGTTTGCGCGGGCGGCTGCGAACCGGGGGTCACGTCGTTGATGGCGTTGGGGGCTACGGCGGGTCTTTCCACCGGCGGCAGCGGCGCTTGATTGGGCGGGCCAACCGGACCGATCCCGCCATTGGCGTCGGCGGGCGGAAGGGCGGCGGCTGGGGTGGCGGCCGGCGGTGTGGCCTCAGGGGATGGAGTTGCGGTGCCGGGGAAGGCCGGGGGTGTGGCTGGAGCGGTGAGGGGCGCGGTGGCGGGCGCCGATCCAGGCGTTGGCTGGACGATCTCGATGCCCATCGAAGTTCCGCCGCTCGAACCGGTCGAACTGCCAGCCGGCGTCGCTTCGGTGACGCTGGGCACGTCCTCGAGCGTGGGCGAAGCAGCGGCCGGAGCGGCAGCGCCCCCGGCAGCCAATGCAGCCGCGGCGGGTATGGGTGTTCCAGAGCGCGGCGCGGCGGCGGGATTCATGGCGCTGTAGTAGTCGGCCACGGTTTGGCGGGAGATGGCAGGCGCTATGGTGGGCTTGGCGTCCTCCAGTGGCGGGTCGCCCACGGTCGCGGCGGGGACAGTGTCTGCCTGGTGGAGGAAGAGCAGGGTTGCGCGCTTGCTGAGCGTGTATTGACCGCGGCTGTTCTCCAGCGCTTCACTGGCCGCCGCCTGTTCCGAGGTGGGCTTGGGGACGGAGCGATTCATGGCAAGGATGCGGTCGCGAGCGTCCTCGACGTGGGACGCCGCGGAGTGCTCCGTTACGACCTTACTGTACATGGAATAAGCCTGGTCATCGAAGAGCCTTTCGAGTTGGGCCCTGGCGGCCTCCGGGAGCCTCTGGACGCGAACGAACTTGGCCTCGATTTCGTAGGCGTCGCCCAGAGCGATCAGCACATCGTCCATGTGGCTATAAAGCGGGTAGGTATCCACCACCGTCTGGTAGCGGGCGATGGCAGCGCTGAGGTTGGAGCGGCCGACGTAGAACCCGGCGACGTCAGCCTCGCCGGAAGCCAGCGCCTCCTGCACTTCGCGCAGTTTCTGTTTGGCCTGGGGCACCAGAACGGAGTCGGGGAACTGTTGCAGCATCTGGCGGTAGGCGCCTTCGGCTTTGACGGTGCTGACGTTATCGCGGTCGGGCTTGTCCATCTGGCGATAGTAGATATCGCCGATGCGCATCTGGGCCTCAGCGGCTTCCGGTGCATTGGGGAAGAAGGTGATGAAGTCGGTATACTCCTGCTCCGCCTGGGTGAGGGCGGCGGGGCCGCCTTCCTGGTACCAGCTATCGGCGATGGCCAGCTTGGCGCGCATCATGTACTGGGACTCGGTGTAGGTATTCAGCAGCGCCTGGAGGTCGAGGCGACCGACGTCGAAGCGTCCGTGCTTGATGGCGTCCTCGGCCTTGTCGTAGAGCGCCTTGTCCGGGAGGCTGGCGTCGACTCCCACCAGGGAATTGTCCTTCTTGACCGTTTTCTCCACCTTCTTGGTGGCCTTGGAGGCGACGACCTTGTCCGCCTTCTTGTCGTCAGCGGGCGCGGATTTGCCTTTCTTGGTGGGCTTCTGATTGCTGATCGCGATGTCCGGCTTGGCCTGGCCCGATGCAGGCGCGGACGCGGCGGGCGATGAATCGGCCGGGGCGGATTGAGCGGCGGCGGTGTCCGCGGATGCAGCGGCGGCCGGGGTTGGGCCGGCGGCGTCCTGAGCGCGCACGCCGATGGTTGCCGCCAGCAGAACGGCTGCGGCGAATGCAGGGTGCAGGCCGGGGAAGCGGGAACGGACCGGGGAAAAGGAATGCGGTTCAGTGCGGTTCAGGGTGCTGTGCATCATGCGGGAAAACTCCATCTGCCGGGCGCTGGGCGCCTACGGC
>Ga0224557_1001196_pt1 | contig 25877 bp, 8 predicted proteins | sample 714S31014metaG_FD_180677 | JGI IMG/M metagenome (GOLD analysis project Ga0224557, IMG submission 180677) | Peat soil microbial communities from Stordalen Mire, Sweden - 717 S3 10-14 | ecosystem: Environmental > Terrestrial > Soil > Wetlands > Peat | place: Sweden: Norrbotten County, Stordalen... | reverse complement strand
CACCTGTAGCGTCTGCTGTCCGGCACTTAGCACCGTTTTGGCTGCCGGTGAGTAGGTGAAGGTTCCCGCCACTGTCGAGCGTGCATCCAGTTGCGTTGCGCTCAAGGCTGTGCCATAGGTGATGGCCGCGGGCGTCGCCCAGGTGATTGGCGGCGTAGCCTTGTTCACCGTCAGCGTTACCGCGGCGGTTGCCGTTGCTGTCGTGTAATTGGCCGCATTGGTTGGAGTCAGGGTTACAGTCAACGTGTGGCTCCCAACCGCCAGCACCGTCCCCGCCGTTGGTGAATAGGCGAAGGTTCCGGCCGCCGTCGAGCTGGCATCAAGCTGCGTTGCGCTCAGCGCCGTGCCGTAAGTGATAGGCGCAGGTGTGGCCCAAGTGATGGAGAGTGCCGCCTTGTTCACCGTCAATGTAATGCTTGCCGTGGCTGTTGTGTAGTCCGTCGCGTCATTTGGCGTGAAGCTCACTGCCAGCGTCTGTGTACCCGCATTCAGCACCGTTCCTGCTGCCGGTGAGTAGGTGAAGCTTCCAGCTACCGTCGAGCTGGAGTTCAACTGCACTCCACTCAGGGCCGTGCCGTAAATGATCGCCGCGGGCGTCGCCCAGGTGATTGGCGGCGTAGCCTTGTTCACCGTCAATGTGACGGTTGCTGTTGCATCTGTGTAATCAGCCGAATCGGTCGGGACCAAAGTCACCGTCAGCGTCTGCGTTCCGGCTCCCAGCACCGTTCCCGCCGCAGGTGAATAGGTAAAGCTACCCGCCACCGTCGAGCTGGCGTTCAACTGCACTCCACTCAGGGCCGTGCCGTAAGTGATAGCCGCGGGCGTCGCCCAGGTGATTGGCGGCGTAGCCTTGTTCACCGTCAGCGTGACAGTCGCAGAGGCTGCCGTGTAGTCCGTGGTGTCAGTCGGGGCGAGGGTTACCGTCAGCGTCTGCGCTCCGGCGGCCAGTACTGTTCCAGCCACCGGCGAATAAGTGAAGGTTCCGGCCACCGTCGAACTCGCATCCAGTTGGGTTGCACTCAGCGCCGTGCCGTAGGTGATTGCCGTAGGCGTAGCCCAGATGACGGCCGGTGTCGCTTGGTTCACCGTAAGCGTCACTATGGCCGTCGCTGTTGTGTAGTCCACTGTGTCGGTCGGCGCAAAGGTCACCGTCAGCGTCTGCTGACCGGCTCCCAGCACTGTCCCTGCCGCCGGTGAATAGGTAAAGGTTCCGGCGACCGTCGAGCTGGCGTTCAACTGCGTCCCGCTCAGCGCCGTGCCGTAGGTGATGGCCGTGGGCGTCGCCCAGGCAATTGTCGGCGTAGCCTTGTTCACGGTCAATGTGACGGTTGCTGTTGCATTCGTGTAATCAGCCGAATCGGTCGGAACCAAAGTCACCGTCAGCGTCTGCGTTCCGGCTCCCAGCACGGTCCCCGTTGCCGGCGAATAGGTGAAACTTCCGGCCACCGTCGAGCTGGCGTTCAACTGAGTCCCGCTCAGTGCCGTGCCGTAGTTGATGGCTGCGGGCGTCGCCCACGTGATCGGCGGCGTAGCCTGGGTCACCGTCAGCGTCACAGTCGCAGAGGCTGCCGTGTAGTCCGTAGTATCGATCGGGGCGAAGCTGACTGACAAAGTGTGCGAGCCTGCAGTCAGCACTGTCCCAGCCGCCGGAGAATAGGTAAAGCTACCGGCCACCGTCGAGCTGGCGTTCAACTGAGTCCCGCTCAGCGCCGTGCCGTAAGTCATTGGCGCCGGCGTGGCCCAGATGACGGCCGGTGTCGCTTGGTTCACTGTAAGCGTCACTGTGGCCGTCGCCGTTGTGTAGTCCACTGTGTCGCTCGGCGTGAAGGTCGCCGTCAGCGTCTGCTGCCCGGCTCCCAGCACCGTCCCTGCCGCCGGTGAATAGGTAAAGCTTCCCGCCACCGTCGAGCTCGCGTTCAACTGCGTCCCGCTCAAGGGCGTGCCGTAGGTGATGGCCGCGGGCGTCGCCCAGGTGATTGGCGGTGTCGTCTGGTTCACCGTGAGCGTCACGCTGGCCGTCGCCGTCGTGTAGTCCACTGTATCGGTAGGCGTGAAGGTCACCGTCAGCGGCTGTTGTCCGGCACCTGGCACAGTACCAACAGCAGGGGAATAAGTGAAGGTTCCGGCCACCGCCGAGCTGGCGTTCAACTGCGTTCCGCTCAGCGCCGTGCCGTAAGTGATTGCCGCGGGCGTGGCCCAAGTGATCGTCGGTGTGGCCTGAGTGCCCGTACCGCTCAACGCGATGCTCTGCGTGGCGTAGCCCGGCGCGGCAGCATTCAGGTTGTTATCCGTCAGCACCAGCGAGCCGCTGAGAGCGCCCGCCGCCGTCGGCGCGAAGCTGATGGGCAATTGGCAGGATGCGCCTGCCGCCAGCGTCCCCGGCTCCGAGGAGCCGGCGCTCAACACTGTACAAGCCGAGGCCCCGTTGTCATTCAGTGTAAAGTTCGCCGCGATGCTGGGATTGTTTCCTGTCGACGGAATCGGGAAGTTCAACGCGGCATTGCCAACGTTCTCCACCGTAACCGTCTGCGGGCTGTCGGTGCTGGTTGAGCCTACAGCAGCGCTGGCAAAGCTCAGGCTCGGCGGGTCCGCAAAATCCACCTTCAACACCAGCGGTTTGGCACCGTAAATGTCAGCGATATAGACATTGCCACTACCGTCTACTGTTACTGCAGTGGGGTATAGCGGGGTAGAGTACGAGCTACTTGCTATCGTGCTCTGAACGTAGCCACCTGCCGTTAGCGTCTCCTTCAACACCTGATAAGGCGCGGCACAGGCAATATAGACGTTTTCGTTGCCGTCTACTGCGATCCCTTGGGGCTGCCCAGTGCCACTATATACGATGCTCTGAGTATAGCTACCCGCCACCAAAGTCTCTTTCAATACCTGATTATTGTACGTATCGGCGATATAGACATTGTCGCTGCCATCCACTGCGATTGCACCCAGTGAAGAGACGCCGCTTGTTGGCACCATTGACTGAGTGTAGCCACTCGCCGTCGGTGTTTCTTTGAAAACATTTTTGTTTTCGGAAGCAGCTATATAAACGTTGCCGCTGCCGTCCACCGCAATACCATAGGGAAAATAAAATATGCCAATCAAACTCTGTGTGTAGTTGCCATTTACTAACGCATCTTTATAGACAGCGCCTGATTCTGTGTAGGCAGTATAGACATTGCCGCTGCCATCTATTGCGACCACACTACCGGAAGACGGCAGTGTGCTCTGAACATATCCGTTCGCTGAAAGCGCTTCTTTCACCACCTCACCGTCGTCCATATCGGCCATATATAGGTTGTTACTTGCATCGATCGCAACGGAGAAGGGACCATACAGGCCGGAGACAGCCGTTGTCTCGACGCCTGGAAGGAAGTTAATCTGCGGCCCGACGCCCGTGCCCTGGACATAGCCGGTCGCAATCACGCTTCCCGTGCTGCTGTAAAGTACAGCCGCGCCATAGCGCGTTCCAGCGAACCTGGGAGTGAAGGTCACATTAATTGTGCAGGTTTGACCGGCGGAATATGCGGTACTGGCCTTGCAGCTTCCCGTGCCGGCGTTGGCATAGTCCAGCCCGGTTGCACCCTGCGTCAGCACGGCCATCGAGCCCAAAGTGCCTGCCGTATTGAAGGTAAAAACCAGGGAGAGAGCCGGACTTGATGCGCCAACATTCACAGCTCCAAAGTTCCCGCCCAACGGAGAGATCTTCACTACCCGGTTATTTTCCGCATCAGCAACATAGAGATTCCCGCTGCCGTCTACAGCCACGCTAGCGGGCCAATCAAAGCCGCCGCCCAGAGTCTCAATCGTGGGTGAGGCCGGGATGCTCCCATTGACCGCCAGAAGCTCATACACTGCATTGGCGACCATGTCGGCGACGTAGACGTTCCCGCTGCCGTCCACCGCCACGCCGGTGGTACCAGCAGTACCCGTAAAGGTGCTCAGCGTCCTGAGCGTAGAAGATATGGAAATGCTCCCATTGATCGCCAGAAGCTCTTTGATTGCGTTGTCGCCCTCGTCGGCCACGTAAAGATTTCCGCCACCGTCCAGCGCCAAGCCGGCAGGATTGTCGAAGCTGCCGCCAAAGCCTATCACATTTGCCGAGACGGGAACGCTGCCATTGACCGCCAGAAGTTCCTCTACAGAACCGCAGGGGGTTCCGGGCGGGTAATTTCCGGAAGGGCACCCACCGGACACATAGACGTTGCCGCTGTTATCCACAGCGACGCCATACGGATTATCGATAGAGGTCAGCATACGGATGGTGGGCGAAGCGGGGATGCTGCCATTGACAGCAACAATCTCCTTCACTGCACCTTTGCCGGTATCGGCGACATAGACGTTGCCGCTGCTGTCTACCGTCACGCCCTCTGGTTCGCTATAGCCGCTCCCCAGCGTGATGATCGTGGGCGAGGCCGGGATGCTGCCGTTGACCGCCAGAATCTCTTTCACCGCATTGTTCATCGCATCCGCGACATAGACGTTGCCATTTTTGTCCACTGCCACGCCGGCAGGAATATAGAAGCCGCTGCCGATCGTCGTTTGTGCCCCGCTGAAGCGGGCGGTCTGGGCAGACGCGATGCTCCCTGCGCCGCATAGCAGCACAGCCAGAACAGCACACAGGGCTCCCAGCTTGGTCCGCGTCCGCGAACGGCTGGAAATCGGAAGAGAGGCAGCGGCGGAAATCGCCGGGTAGACTGACCAAGGCATTGAGATCATGGCTGAATCACTCCTGTGTAAATGTGAGTTGGAACACCTGTCTTCGACAATCACTGACCCACAATGAAGCCCCGATGCTACGCAATCGGCGCAGAACCCCAGATATTCTCTTTGTTGAGATACCCGCAATGTTTATCACACTGCACCAGTCAAGTCAATTGAAATATTATGACCTTCTATGGCGCTGCAGACTCATCAAAGTACAACCCGTCATTCGCGACTCATTCCGGACAACACGGACATACTGATCTTCCTGCGCCTCGAAGGTTTGTGATGGACGGTGAATTTTCCGAATCCGCCCAGCTTGAAGCAAAATTCCGTCCTCCGCCAGATGCTGAACGAGCGTATCTTCCAAACACGAGACGAAGACTTTGCATCGTTGCTGGCGGCAGTAGACTCATATGCAGAGGAAGTTCGGAACTCCACGGGTGGTTATGACCTGGACGATCTGAATAGTTTGAAGGAGTAGCAATGGAATACGTCAATCTAGGCAAGACCGGACTCAAAGTCTCTCGCATCTGTCTCGGCTGCATGACCTACGGAGAGCCCGCCACGGGCGAACTGAAACCCGGCAGACAGGCCTGGGCTCTGAACGATGAAGAGAGCCAGCCCTTCCTTCGCCAGGCGCTCGATCTCGGAATCAATTTCTTCGACACTGCCAATGTTTACTCCAGCGGCAAAAGCGAGGAGGTGCTGGGGCGGTTCTTGAAGGCCAACACCCGCCGTGAAGCCGTGGTCATCGCCACCAAGCTTCAAGGCGTCATGCGCGACGAACCCAACGGCAGCGGCCTTTCGCGCAAGGCCATCTTATTTGAAATTGATCAGAGCCTCAGCCGTTTGCAGACCGACTATGTGGACCTTTACCAGATTCACCGCTGGGACTACGAAACACCGATCGAGGAAACGCTGGAGGCTTTGCATGAGGTGGTGAAGTCAGGCAAGGCGCGCTATATCGGCGCCTCGTCCATGCACGCATGGCAATTCGCCAAAGCGCTCTATCTCGCCGACCTTCATGGCTGGACCCGTTTCGTCTCCATGCAAAATCATTTGAACCTGCTCTATCGGGAAGAGGAGCGCGAGATGATCGGCCTTTGCCAGTCCGAAGGCATCGGCGTCATTCCCTGGAGCCCTTTGGCGCGTGGCCGTCTGGCGCGCCCCTGGCAGAGTGAAAGCACCAAACGCTATGAGACTGACCAGTTTGGGAAGAAGATGTACTCGCAAACCGAAGATGCTGACCGCAAAGTTGTGGACCGCCTGGGTCAGGTCGCGGGAGAGCGTGGCGTTCCACCCGCGCAGGTTGCGCTCGCCTGGCTGCTCAGTAAGGCGGTCGTCACCGCGCCCATTGTTGGCGCAACCAAGCCGCATCATCTTGAAGACGCTGTTGCGGCTCTCTCCTTGCATTTGACGCAGGAGGAGATAGCTTCTCTTGAGGAGCCGTATCTGCCTCATCCAGTGCTCGGCTTCAGTTAATCTCAAAACCGTGTAAGTCGTCTCGCCTTATAATGGTGCAAAGGTCTGACGATCATGCCAACGATGAAAGCGATTCAAATCAGTGCGCCAGGGGCCGATTTCGAACTGGTGGACCGGGAGATTCCCGTGCCGAACGCCGGGGAACTGTTAATCAAGGTGCAAGCGTGCGGCGTCTGTCACGGCGAAGTGATTCTGAAAGGCGGACACTTTCCCGGCCTCACGTATCCGAGAATTCCCGGACACGAAGTTATCGGAACCATCAGCAAATGCGGCCCGGAGATAAGCGGCTGGCAGGCCGGGCAAAGGGTAGGTGTGGGCTGGCATGGCGGCCATTGTTTCCAGTGTCCCGCTTGCCGGCGCGGGGAGTTTTCTGCCTGTAATCGAAACCTGGTAACCGGCATTACGATCGATGGCGGATACGCCGAGTATATGGTGGCTCGCAGCGAGGCTGTCGTGTCGATTCCCCAGGAGCTCGATTCCATCGAGGGCGCGCCCCTGCTTTGCGCCGGTCGCACCGTATTTGGCGCTCTCAAGTCGAGCGGCGCCCGCGGCGGTGACCTGGTTGCCATTCACGGCATCGGCGGATTGGGGCACCTGGCCCTACAGTATTCCCGCAATCTCGGCTTCAAAACCATCGCCCTATCGCGCGGTACAGATAAAAAGGAGCTGTCGCTGAAATTAGGCGCACACGCGTATCTTGACACCACTTCGAGCGGTGCGGCCGAGGAACTTCAAAAAATGGGTGGGGCGCGGGTAATCCTCTGCACGGCTCCGAATAGCCGGGCCATTGCGGAGCTCATCGACGGACTGGGCAGCGATGGCAAGATTATTATTGTTTCGGCCCCGCAGGATATGATGCAGTTTCATCCGGGACTCCTGTTGAGAGGCAACCGCTCGATCAGCGGCTGGGTCAGCGGCAATATCGAAGAGGCCATTCATTTCAGCTTGCTATCGGGCGCCATGCCATTGGTCGAAACATTTCCTCTCGAACAGGCAGCGATTGCCTTCGACAAAATGATGGCAGCCAAAGTGCGCTTCAGGGCGGTACTGAAGATCGGTTGAGGACAGACTATGCAGGAGTTTATGCAACTCATCGAAAACAGGCATTCGGCAAGGGATCTTTTTGATCCAGAGCGAGCGATTCCCGCTGAAGATATGGAGAAGATCCTGGAAGCGGCGCGGTGGACGCCCACGGCGCATAACATGCAGAACTTTGAGATTGTGGTGGTGGACGACAAACATCTGCTGGCTGCGATCAGTGAGATAAAAGTTCCTCCCAATCTGACTTTCATCAAGGAGAATTATCCCCAATTGTCTTTCACCGAAGACGAATTGCGCCGCAGGAAAACCGGGATCATGGGCACGATGTTTCCGAAGTCATGGCAAACACCCGATCCTGACCCCGAAGAAATCAAGAATGAAGACAGGAGTAGTTATATGGCCAGGCAGATCGTATCGAGCTCGGCCATTCTTTTCATACTCTACGATCCGAGCCGCCGGGCGCCGGCCTCGGAGGGCGATTTCCTGGGCATCCTCAGCCTCGGTTGCGCGATGGAAAACATGTGGTTGATGGCGAATTCCCTCGGGATCGGCGTTCATATCGTAAGCTCGTTGTCTGGAAAGAAAGTGGCAACCGAAATTGCGAAGCTGCTCAATGTCCCGGATAAGTTTGACATAGCGTTCAGTATGCGATTGGGTTATGCCGTCACCCCTGTTCATTATTTGCGTGTGCGTCGCGACAGAGACGATTTTGTGCATCACAATGGGTTCAGCAAATAGCGATTTAGATTGGCCTGTCCGCTCGCCAGAATATCGATTGGCCGTTACCCCCGTTCAGTTACGCTTGAGAGTTGCGTTGAGAAGATCGGCCAGCTTTTTGTAGGCGCGCTCGGCTTGGGGCTCGTTGTAGGAGGAATTGTCGGGAACGGTCCAGCCGTGGTGCGCGTCGTAAACTTCGCTCTCGTAATTTCCGCCCCACACCGCAAGGGCGCGATTGAGCTTCTCGATGGCTTCCTGCGGCATTGAGCGATCGTCCGTGCCGTGGCCGAAATAAAGATGCGCCTTGATGCGGGAAAGGAGCGTGTGCGAGCTGGCCGGTACGTCTGTGTAAAGACCGCCGCCGTGGAATGATGCAGCAGCGGCAATCTGGTCCGATCGCGTGGCAGCGGCCCGCAACACCATTTGCCCGGAGAAACAGAAGCCGACGGCGCCAAAGGCCTTTCCACTGACGCTCGGCTGCTTCGCGAGAAAATCGACGTACGCGGAAAGATCGCGGTCCATCGCGTCGGGCGTCAGCGGAGCGCGAATCTCGTTCATGCGTTTGACGATGCGCTCGTCGCCTGGCTTGAAAGGGAAATTGAAGATGGGCGGTTTGCCATTGCGATAGAAGATGTTTGGCAGAAGCACCGCGTAGCCCTCGGCGGCGAGACGGCTGGCCATGCCCCGGCTTGCATCGCGAATACCAAAGATGTCCGTCAGGTAGAGGACGCCCGGCCAGCGGCCTTCTTTTTCCGGCTGAATCAGAAGGCCGTCTGCAGCGCCGTCCGGAGTTCGAATCTCGATTGGTTTTTCGATCATGCCTGCTCCTCGATGAAGAGTGCGAAGACCGCGCGCGGATCTAGCCCGGATGCATTTTATCCGGCACTGATTCGGATTTTACTCCTGATAAGCGCACTCCAATGATTTCGGCCAGCGCTTTGCGAGGAGTTCAATACTCGTCATTGCACTCGCTCAATCGCTTCAAAGGTCGACTCGCGTCAACCTCATAATGAAGGTGAATTCGCACAAGGGATTGGATGAGGCGGAACTCTTCGAGTCCTATCTGAGGAGCCAAAGAATCAATAGTTTACAGCCAACCCTTCTTCTTCCTTCGTCGAACTTCGCCGAATTGCCTTCGGACCTTTAGGATTCCTCCCTTTGAGGCCTAAACTAGTCGGTCGGCGCGGTCCAGCCTTCAAATACCGCAGCAGTTCGAGGATTCACGGACTCGAATACACTCTTTTCGATGGGCTGTTGGTATACGTCACCGGTGGTATGAATACTGGCGTGGCGCAGGATGCTCTTGACGATGACAGGCTTGCTTCACGCATTTCATAGAACTGCTTCGATACAGTGAGCTATATTGATCTGTACTTTGCGCTCGTTTATGCAATCCTGAGGCAGGTGTCGCTGTAAGTGTGTTCAGCCGTATGCTCAGATCCTCCATCTGGGCTAGTTGCGCTCTGCTTAACAAGGGCTTGATCACCGCCGATGAGCCTGTCCAGATTGTGGCATTCCCACTGTCAGAACCTGCCAGAATCGGCCATCCGCGAAAACAATCAAAGCCGGCCAAACGGTTCCATGCAAGCACCCGGCTCACTCCCTGACAAGCGCTGGGATGCCGTCCTCCGGAAGGGAGTGACTGGTTACGATGGAATATTCGAAATTAAAATCGTTGCTCCGCCAGATGATTGTGGTTCCCATGGTGGTCACCGCAGCCCTTGCTATCTTGCTTTTGTGGGAGACCTTCGACTTGAACAAGTCCTTGCTGTGGGTTGACCATACCGATCAGGTTCTCGACCAATCCGGACATCTGCTCAAGTTAATGATCGATATGGAATCCGGGACACGCGGATACATCGCCACCGGCGACGAGAGCTTCCTTAATTCTTACCGGGAGGGCACGAAGAAATTCGACCCCGAATTCCAGGCCGTCAATCAGATGGTGGCTGACAGTCCCTCGCAGCAGCAGCGATTGAAGGACTTTCATGCCGGCTATGAGGAGTGGGCGGGATACACCAGCCAGATTATCGTCCAGCGCCGCGCGGGAAAAGCCGATCCAACTCTCTATGAGAACCGGCAAGGAAAACTCAGAATGGATGTTCTTCGAGAGCAGATCTCGGAGTTTCAAAGCGTGGAAGAAGGACTGCGCACCGAACGCGTTCAAGCCGCACACCTGCGATGGACATTGATGGTGACAAGCTGCCTTGGCCTGGGCTTGGGATTTGGGGTTTTTCTCGCTTTTTTCACGCGCTACAACGTGGAAAAAATGGGGACCAAGCTGTTGCAGAGCGAGGAACGATGGACGGCGACTCTGGGCAGCATTGGCGAGGCGGTGATCGCAACCGACAGCGAGGGCCGCGTCACTTTCCTCAATCCGGTCGCCGCCGCTCTCACCGGATGGCCATCGGAGGAGGCTGAAAACAAGCCGGTCGGCGATGTCTTCAAGATCATCAACGAAAAATCCGGAATGAGCGCGGACGATGAAGTCCTCCAGGTGCTCGAAGAGAGACATATCTTGACGGTGGCCAACAATGTGGCACTGATCACCAGGGATGGCCGCGAAATTTCCGTCGAGCACAGTGCCGCGCCCATCCTCGCCGGCAAAGGAAAAGTCATTGGCGTGGTGCTTGTCTTCCGCGACGTTGCGGCCAGGCGGCAGGAGCAGATCGAGACCGCGGAACAGGCTGCACTGCTCGAACTCACGCAGGACTCCGTCTTTGTGATCGACATGGAAGGAACGGTCCTCTTTTGGAGCCGCGGTGCGGAGGCGATGCTGGGATACACCAAAAGCCAGGCCGCCGGCAAGAACGTGCATGACCTGCTCCTCACCGAGTTTCCGCAGCCATTGGCTGAGATACAAGAGCAACTGTTGCGCGTGGGGCACTGGGAGGGAGACCTCATCAAGACTGCTAAAGACGGCAGGCGTATTGTGGTGGCTGGCCGATGGGCCTTGCAATGGGCCAAGCGCGATCAGGCGCCCCGCGTGCTGGTGATCAACAGCGACATTACCGAACGCAAGCGGAACGAAGAGTCGCTGGTCCTGCAAAGAGAGCAACTGCGCGCGCTGGCGGAGCGGCTGCAATGGGTGCGCGAAGAGGATCGCAAGCAGGTCGCCCGCGACTTGCACGATCAGATCGGGCAGATTCTGACCGCCATCAAATTGGATATGACGTGGATGACGCGTCATCTGCCGGAGTCGGAAGCCGAGGTGCTCGCCCGGCTCAAGGAATCGATCCAGTTAATCAATGATGGCGTCAAGGCGGTGCGCGCCATCTGCAGCGGACTGCGTCCCGGAGTCCTGGATGACCTTGGCCTGGCGGCAGCCATTGAATGGCAGGCCAGCGAGTTTGCTTCCCGCAATGGAGTCCTTTGCAGGGTCACGGTTCCGCCTGTTGATTTACACTTGGATGGTGACCGGGCCACCGCGACTTTCCGAATCTTCCAGGAGTGCCTGACCAATGTAATTCGCCACGCGCAGGCTAAGACGGTGCGCGTTGACTTATGCCAGGAAGAGGAGAGCATCCTGCTGGTTGTCAAGGACGACGGAATCGGCTTCTGTGAATCCGGCTTCTCCAACGCTCTTGGATCCTTGGGGCTCCTGGGCATGAAAGAACGAGCGCAATTCTGCGGAGGCGACGTGCAGATCTCCAGCTCCCCCGGCAACGGGACAACGGTCACTGTCCGCGTTCCCGTGGACATTCCACGCGCCGAGAGGAGCGAAGCATGCGTATCTTGATTGCGGATGACCACGCGGTCGTCCGCCGCGGACTGAAAGAGATCCTGGTGGAGGCTCTTCCAGGCACGGAATTTTCCGAAGCCGGTAACGGGGATGAGGTGCTCAGCCACCTGGGGAAAACCACAATCAGCCTGCTGGTGCTGGATATCAGTATGCCTGGGCGTAGCGGGATGGACGTGCTGCGCGATGTAAAGCACATCTACCCGCGGTTGCCGGTCATCATCCTGAGCTGCCAGCCGGAGGAGCAGTATGCCGTGCGCTGCCTGCGGGCCGGCGCGGCCGCTTATATCAACAAAGAGAGCGCTCCAGAAGAGCTGGCAATGGCCACCAAGAAGATCCTCAGCGGCGGCCGCTACGTCAGCGCCAGCCTCGCCGAGAAACTGATCGCCAACCTGGATGACTCCGCCGGCAAGCCCTTGCATGAGTTGCTCTCGAACCGGGAATTCGAAGTGATGAAAATGATCGCCGCCGGCGTCTCCTTGACGGAAATCGGCGACAGGCTTCACGTCAGTGTGAAAACCATCAGCACCTATCGCGCCCGCATCATGGAAAAGATGCAAATGAAGAGCAACGCCGAACTGACTCGCTACGCCATGACGCACAGCCTGATCGATTAGATAGTCCTGCCGGGTGTAGGAATGCCCCTACAGATAGAACGGAACAATCCCTACAAGAATCACGGTATACGCTGATATGAATACTTTTTCGCCCTCGGTATATTCGTTTCAGGCCGGATGAACGGCCCGGCAAGCGGACATTACGATGAATATCCTGATAACAGATGATCACGCGAACGTTCGGCGAGGCCTCAGAGAGCTCCTGGCCGATGCATTTTCGGGCGCTCGCTTTTCCGAAGCCGGTAACGGGGATGAAGTGCTTGTACAATTGGCCGTTTCTCAGCCTGACGTATTGCTGCTCGACATCAATATGCCTGGGCGCAGCGGGTTTGAAGTGCTGAAGGATGTAAAGCATATCTACCCTCAGCTCCCTGTAATCATGGTGAGTGTCCAGACTGAGAGCCAGTATGCGCTGCGCTGCCTGAGGGCCGGAGCGGCCGAATATGTCAACAAGAACAGCGCTTCGGAAGAACTGGTTCCGGCGGTCAGGAAGATTCTGAACTACGGTGCAAATCCGGTTCTGAGCCCGGCTGGATAATAGTTACAGAATTCGGGCAGCTCTGAACGAGTTTGTTTTCGAACCTACATTTCCTCAATCGACTGAATCAGAGATTTCATAGAGTTGCGCCAGACCCGCGCGCTGCGCGGTCGCGCAGGCCTTCATCGATTCAATCGCTAGTGCGCCGCAAGGAAATACCCTACAAGCTTCGCGTGGAAAAGCCTACAGCAATCCCAGTTATCGCCGATGTTCACGCTCTTTCAATTTCCCTACCTTGGTTATATAGACGTTGCAAAGGATGACGGTAATTCATGCCTTTGCACTCTCCCTGTAAGATTGAAAGGTATCGATCATGGCTACTTGCATCGCTACTCTGACGAATACGGCGCCCAGGGTTCCGCTGGGCCGTTCTTATCCTTTGCCTTCGGCCGCCCGTCATAAATTGAAGCTGGTACCGAACCAGGCTGCCGCTTTGCCGAAGCAGGAGCCCGCACTCGACCTTCAGAGTCCGATGAACAGGTATCTGGCCGGAAAATCGCGGCGTGAATACCTGGCAGGTCAATCCATCTTTTCGCAAGGCGACCCCGCCAATGCGGTTTTCTACATCCATAGCGGCAAGGTCAAGCTCACCGTCGTATCCATGAACGGCAAGGAAGCCGTCATAGCTCACCTTTCTGCTGCCAGCTTTTTTGGTGAAGCTTCCCTGGCGGGCGAGCCGCTTCGCAGCTCCTCCGCGTACGCGCTGGAATCCAGCACGATCGTTCGCATCGACAAGATGGCCATGCAGGACCTGCTCCGCCGCGAGCCGGAGTTCGCCGGGCAATTCCTCGGCTACCTGCTCTCCCGCAACAACCGCATGCAAGCCGATCTGGTTGATCATTTATTCAATTCCAGCGAAAAGCGCCTGGCCCGGCTGTTAATGATGATGGCTAACTTCGGCCAGGACTCGAAGCCCATTCCGGTCATCGCCAAGATCAGCCAGGAGAGCCTGGCGGAAATGATCGGCACCACCAGATCCCGTGTCAGCTTCTTCCTCAACCGGTTTCGCGATCTCGGCTATATCGACTACAACTGCGGCGGGATGCTCATCAATAGTTCACTGGTCAACGTTGTGCTCCACGACTGAGAAGTGATGGCGCGGATGCGCCAAAACACTGCGGGGACCGCCATGGCGGTCCCCGCAGTGTTTTGGATCTGGTTCGGTGTTACGGGCAGACGCCGGCGTTGCCCGCGTTGTAGATGCCCTGGACATCGGTTGTGGTCAAAGCTGCGTTGTAGATCTGGACCTCGTCGATCAGGCCGTTGAACGCGTAATTCGCTGGTAGGTATTGCCCGATGGCAAATGCATTCCCGGTGTACCCAACCGTGCCGTTCCACACCGTCTCGCCCGAAGGGGTCATTGCGGGCTGGAGCACGCCGTTGTAGTAAATCTGCGCCGGATTGTTCGCCGTCGCAGTCGCGGTTACCAAGACCCATTGATTGAGCGGTATCTGGGTCTTAGTTATGACGGAGTACGTAGTGCTCCCGTTTCCGATGTCGAGATCGATGCCGCCCGGAGGCACACCGGTGTAGCTGGAGCTGACAAGCCCGGCGAGGAAGAGACCAATCCCATTATTGGCGCCCTCGCTACCGAAAATGTACTGCCATGGGCCTGATCCGACATTGGCTGGATAATTCGTGACATAGATCCAAGCCGACAGGGTGAAGTTGTTCTGGATTTGCAGGTCGGCCGGGACGGGCTCGCCGATCAGCACATACTGGTTGCTGCCGTTGAAGGTGAAGGCGTCGTTAACTTCGCCGAGGGCAAAGCTCGCGCCGTTCTTCAGCGTTCCGTTGTTGTTGCCCATGTGGTCGGTGGCGAAATCGTCGCCCTTCCACCAGGAGACAGGGGCGGTTGCCGGCGTATAGCAGGCGCTGGCCGGGGTTATGGTGGCCGAGCAGGTGGCGGTCGTGCCTGTATACAGGCCGCTGCAGCTCCAGCCAAGCGCGCCGCCTACGTTAGTGAGCCCCGTGGCCGTTCCGGTCGAGCAGAAGTTGGTGGTCGGCGGAGCGGAGAAGGTTTGCCCATTCGCCGTTCCGCAGACGCCGGCCACCGCGGCGGTAGTGCCGGTGGTGAACTCGCTGAAGACATAACCGTTGTTGTAGGTGACATAGCCGTTCATGCTGACGCTGTTGCCGGCGATGTCGTAGGGCCAGAAGTTGTTGCCGTAGATGACCAGGTCGTAGATGGTGGACTCGGCCAGCGGCGTTGTCGGCGTAAGGTAGATCGTCTTGTAATCCGCCGAGAAGCTGAGCGTGGTTGGAACAATCGTCGGCGAATTGTGGGTTTGCAGGTAGACGTTGGAGGTGTTGAAGAGCACCGGATCCATTGCCTCGTTGAAGGTGAGCGATGTAACCGTCGGGACGCCGGAGGTGGTAACGCCGTTTGCCGGAGTGGTGGATGCGACGGTCGGACTGCTGAAGTCGAAAGCCGCCCCGGTGGTGAAGGTGCTGGTCACTGGAGTGATGGCATTGCCACTTATGTCGGTCACGCCCGTAACGTTGTAGGTGTAAATGGTGTTGGGTGACAAGGCGTAGCCGGTCTGCACCCAGGCGATGGTGTTGCCAAACTCAGCGTAGACACCGATGGGCACCTGAACCGGCGTACTTGCTGGCGCGGCGGCGGGCACGGAAGTCAGCGTGATCTGGCCCAGCGATTCGCTCGCTAACGGTTCGTTAAAGAGCAGGCCGAGGCTGCTGCCAACCCACGGACCCTGGTTGGTATCCACCGGCACATTGGTAGAGCCGCTTGGCGGGTTGGCGTAGAGCAGCACCGGTCCGGCGGTGATGGGGCCTTTGCCGGTGTAGAAGTAGGAGTTGCTATTGCTCTGGCCGGTGCCGGTGAGGTTGATGGCGTTATAGCAGTAGTAGTTATACTCTGCGTTGGCGAAGAGTGGTGTCACCGGTGTCATGGTGACCGACGTCAGATCCGTGGACCAGGTGTAGGTCACCGGGACGTTGGCGCTGTTCACGTAGCTGTAGAGGTAGACGCCGCTCGGCGTAACGCTGCTCGGATCCATCGCCTCCGAGTAGTGGCAGGTGAAGGAAGCGGTGGTTGAGATTCCGCTTGTATTACCGGGGAAGTCGAGCGTGACGGTTGGTGTGGAGTAGTCGGGCGTCGCAGCTGTGGTGAAGTTCGAAGTCGCCGACGGGAAGGTGTTGCCCGCATAATCCAGCAGCCCGCTGACGCTGACCGAAATCGGCGTCGAAGGCGGTAGCGGATTCACCGGCGAGAAGTTCGCTCCGTAGACGTCGGGACCGTTGTAGTTGTAGGACCAAGTGCCGGGGATGGGATTGCCGCTCGTGGTGATGGCCACGTTGGTAGAGTTGATGGTCGTGATGTCCACCGGCTTGGAGAACTGCAGGCGGATGTAGGCGTTGGTGCCTACATTCGCCGAGCCATCCGACGGCCCGATCTTGACCGTGCCGGGGGTGGTGTCCGGACCGGCGGTGGTGTAGAAATAGGTCGACCAGCAACTGCTCGTTGCCGCAACCCCATTCGTGCCCTTGACCGATGCGTTGGTGCAGAAGCCGTAGAAGACGCCCGACGCGTTCCAAGGCGAATTGGGGGTGATGCGAACGACGTTGGGAGAGGCCAATGCGACGCTGAAGGTCGGTGTTGACGGGCCGCCGTTGAGATACACGCCTGCCAGTGTGGTTGAATCAATGGGAAGGCTGTACTCGATGTCGACCTCGCCGTTGGTGGGCATGCGGCTCGAGCTGTTTCCGGGGCTCACCGCGATCATCGTCGGCGCGGTGGTGGACGGATTGTTTGGAGCAGCCACGGTGTAGAAGTAGCCGCTGTCGCCGTTGAATAGATCGCCGTACACATCCTGCACGTTGCCGGAGAACCACCACTGAACCGTCGCTGAGTTCGGGAAGGGAACGGTGGGCGTGTACTGGATCTCATAACCGCCGCCCGTAACCGCCGAGGTTCCGGAGTAGACCACGCCATTCACGGTGACAGTGATGCTGCCGGTCGCCGTGGAAGCGTTGACCTGGCGATTCATGTACAGCGTCAGCAGGTTGTAGGTTGGAATCCCGGATGCATTATTGCTGGGGTTCGTGGATTGTACGCCGCCTACGCCGGTGGCGGGATTGACCGAGGTGGTGAAGCTGCTGGTGTAGGGGCTGGTGAGCGAATTGCCCCACTCATCGGTGACTCCGCCGGCGGGAATCATGATGGTGTAGGTTGTGCCATTGTCATTCAAAGCGCCTACGTTGAAGGTCAGCGTGCGGCCATCCGACGATATCGTGACGCTGCCGTTGGTCAGCATATCCTGGCCGGCGTACAGTTGCGTGTTGTAGCCGCCTGTCGTGCCGCTATTGATCGGGTTGCTGAAGGTGATCGAGACCGGCTGATCGTGGCGCACATTGGTGGCGCCGTTCGCCGGACTGGTCGAAAGCACCGTCAGCGAAGTCGGAGCGCCCCCCGCGCCCGCCGTATAGGAAGGCACGTTGAAGTACAGTAGTTGATTCCAGCAGCCGCTAATTACATCGCCCAGAACATCCGTAGGCCCGTTGCAATCGCCAACGTAGATCTGCGCTCCGCTCGGATAGGGAACGGCTGGAGTGAAGGTAACCTGGTTGCCGTTGACTACATAGTTTCCGGCGATGCCGCGGTTGCTGTTCCAGGTGTCCATCACCTCCAGCGTGCTGCTGTTCACCGTCGCCGGGTCGAGGATCTGGCTGAAGGTGAGGACGATGGGCTGCGAGGTATTGGTGATCGTCGCATTAGTGTTGATGTTGGCGCCGGTATAGGTCAGCCCGCCGCCGGATGTAGCGCCGCCGGTGGTGAATGTAGTGCCGGAGGGCACAACCGCGTTGCCGTTGGCGTCCGTGAAGCCGGAGACATTCACCGTATAGGTGATACCCGCCAACAACGGATTGGTGGGCGCGAAGATGAGTTCCTGGTTGTTGGGCTCGCTCACCGTTCCAGCCACCGGAGTTGCGCCATTCAGTAGCTGAATCGAGTTTTGAGTCACACTGGTCGGATCGATGGGCGCGCTGACCGAGACGATGACCTCAGCGTTCAGCGGAATACCCGTAGCGCCGTTCAGCGGGCTGACGGTGACCGTCGGACCTGTGGTGACCGCGCCGCTGCCGGTGTAGAAGTAATACCAGCCTCCATAAGTGTTGTTGCCGTCCTGATCCTGAACGTAGCTGTTGTAGCCGACATAGTAGCGGTACTCGGTGTTGGGCAGCAGCGCAACCTGCGGCGTCAGCGTCACCTCCGTGCCGTTCGCCGACTGCGTGACGGTGAGCGGAATCCACTGCCCGGTGTCGTTCAGATTCATGACAAAGCTGCTGTTGTTGACGGTCAACGGGTTCAGCGGCTTATTGAAGACAATCTTCGCAACCGTGTTGGTGCCGACCGTGGCGTAGTTCGGCGGATCAATGGTGACCACCGTCGCCGCGGTGATGTCGTAGGTTGCGCCGGTGGTGAAGCTGTTGGCGACTGTGGCCACCGTGTTGCCGGCCGGATCCTTCACGCCCGCGATAGTCATGGTGTAGGGGGTGCCCGCCGCCAGCGGCGCGCTCGGCACAAGCTGCAGGATGGTATTGGCCGCGCTCAGTACCGGCGTAACCGTAACAGGACCGCCTACACTCGATAAAGTGACGCCGGTGAGGAAGTTGGGATCGACGGGCGCGCTGAACTGCGCCTCGATGATCACATTGGTGCCCGTTCCGGTGGCTCCGCTCAGCGGATTGAAGTTGATCACCGTGGGAGCGGTTGAGGCACTGGCGAATGTGGCGTAGAAGGTTGTTTCAATGCCGCTGACCTGGTTGCCGGCAAGGTCCGTGCCGGAATTGACATAGAAGTAGTACTCGCGTCCGGCGGCCAGCGGTGAGGTTGGCAGCAGATAGGCAACCGACTGCGTCGAGTTCCAGGTAAGCGTGGCGGGAACGCGGACACTCAGTAGCGAGTCAGAGATGTAGATGTCGCCGCTGGGGCCGGTGCTGAAGGTGGTCGCATCCATCGACGTGCTGAACTGGATGGTGATCGCCGAGTTGGTCGGGATGCTCTCGTTGGTGCTGACGCTGGTCCAGACCACGGTCGGCGCGGTGGTGTCCGGTGTCGCTCCGGTCGTGAAGCTGGAGCTGAAGGTGACCGGATTGCCCACCAGGTCGAGGACGCCGTTCAGGGTTATCGTCAGCAGGGTGTTGGCCGGAAGCGGCGCGTTGGGCACGAACTCCACGCGCGTGTCGCCGGAGTTGAACCAGTAGCTGCCCGCCAGTGGCGTGCCGCCGTTGGTCACCTGGAAGGTGTTGGCGTTGACGCTGACCGGATCGATGGCCTTGTTGAAGGTCACGCCCGGCTGCTCATTGACGCCCACGCCCGTGGCGCCGTTGTAGGGCACCGCGTTGGTGACCATTGGCAGTGTGCTGTCGGCGGTCGTGCCGGTGTACTCGTACCAGTAGGTGGAGGCGGCAGGCACACTGGTGGTGCTTTGCAGGCCGGTGGTGATATGCAGGTAAATGTATTGGTTGGCGGGCAACGCGCTCGAAGGCACGATGCGAACCTCGTTCGGCTGCGGCATGGAGTAAACGCCGGCCAGTTGCAAGCCACTGTATCCGTTGGACAGATAAATGTTGGCGTCTGTCATGGGCGTTGTTGGGCAGGTAGCCGCGCCACATACTGTCACTGGATTCAGCGGCGTGTTGAACTGCACATCGAAGATCGTATTGAGCGGCATGGGGTTGGAGTTTTGCGCCGGAGAGGCCACTTGCACGGTCGGCGTTGCCGTCGCGGTGCTCCCGGCGACATAGAAGTAGCCGGAGCTGGTGTTCATGTCCGCGTTGTAGTAAATGTCGGTCATGCTGCCGGTGGTCCACCATTGGACCAGCGCGCCAGGAGTCCAGGGAACACTGGGCGTGAAGACCAGCGTGTAGCCGCCATCCAGCACCTGCACCGTGCCCGGCATGGCCGCGTTGTTCTGCGCCACCTGGATGCCGCTATTTGCTCCAGCGGCATTAAGCGGCAGGTTGTAGTACAGGACGATGGGCAGGTTGGGATCTACTCCGCTGACGCCGTTGGCGGGCCGCACAGAGGTCTCCGAAGCATGGGTGTTGTAGTCGTAGTAAGTGGTGGTGAACTGGCTGGTGTATGGCGTCAGAGCATCGCCATTCCAATCCCGCAGGCCGCTGCCGAGAACCGCAGTCAGTGTTGCGCTGGAAGGCAATGCGCCGCAATTGAACGAGATGCTCGTGCCGTCCTGTGAATGGAGGTAGCTGCCGCCATCGCACCAGGGAGTCTGTCCATCGCCGTTGAAGAGTGCGTAGTCGTTGTTGTTGATCGTGCTGAAGTTCAGCGAGCGGTTGAAGGTGGCTGTCACCGGAGCGCGCAGGCCCACATTGGTTGCTCCGTTGGACGGCGAGAAGGCCATCACCTGGAAGGCGGTGTTGGCCGGCTGACCCGATGCGATGGTGCTGGCCGTGTTGAAGTAGGTCAGTTGCGTGTAGCAACCGCTATACGCGGCATTGTCTCCGGCCAGATCGTACGGGCCGTTGCAAGCCCCAACCCAGATTGTCGTACTGGTCGGGAAGGGCGTGTCGGGCGTGAAGACCACCTGATTGCCAGTCACCACGTAGTTGCCGGCAATCTGCGCGTTGCTGTTCCAGCCGACCATGATGGGCAGGGTCGTCGTGTTGACCGTAGCCGGATCGAGCGGGTTGTTGAAGTTGAGCGTAATGGTCGAGTTGGTGGCCACGCCGCCCGTGCTGTAGGAGGGCGTCGCGCTGGTTACCACCAGGCCTGAGGTATTGTTGTTTACTGACGTGGCGGGGGTTTCACTGGCGCCGCAGGTTTCAATCACCGCCTGCAGGCGGAAGCCATCCAGGGAGTTGTCGACCGAGCCCCATCCGAGAGCCAGCACGTTCTGGCCAACCACCAGATCGCTCGAAATGGGAATATTCAACGGATGGAGGCTGGAATAACCGCCGTTGCTGTAAACGTAGACGTTGCCTGTGATGGCTGTGCCATTGATCGCCAGCAGACCGTTATCGTCTACTCCCATGGCTCCTACCAAGCAGAGGTTGGCTGGCACGCTGCCCGCGATGTTGAAGGTCGTGTAATACAGGCCGTGGCTGTTGCCGCTGGCGCTGTTCGGATTGATGGCGACCCAATCCGAACTCGGTCCATTCGCCACCCATCCGCTGTACCAGTCGGCATTCCCTGGTCCCACGGTGAGAAGCGGCTGCGCCGTCCCTGACGCCGGTGAACCGAAGGTGCTCTCCGAGGGTGTGCTTGAGATTCCCGTCGTGTACACCACCCAGTTGGCATCGGCGGTATTGTTCGTGGTAATGAGATGGCCGCCGGCATCAAAGCCCGTCGAGACATTGAGCGGCGCAATGGATGTCGCGGTCGTGAAGCTGCTGCTGAAGGCTGCTCCCACATTTCCGACCACGTCCAGATAGCCAGAAACCGCCACTGTGTAAACCGTGCCGGGCTGAAGAACTGTCGTCGGCACGAAGAACAGCGTGACCAGGTCGCTGGCCAGTGTTGCTGTGCCGGCGATCGGCGAACCACCCGCAGGCGTAACCGTGATGATGTTGCTCACAACGGCCGGATCGATAGGCGAACTGAATGTAACAATGACCTGCGCGTTCAGCGGCACTGCGGAGGCGGTGTTGGCCGGTGAGACCGCAGCCACAGCCGGCGCAACCAGATCGGAACCGTTGCCGGTTGTGAAGTAGGTGTTCAGGCCGTTCAGGTACGCGCCGGTGCCGTTCTGCGTATATCCATCCGCGTCGTACCAGCCCCCGGACTGATAGAACCGGTAGTAGGTGTCGGGCAGCAGCGGAACTGTTGGCGTAAAGGTCGCGCTCAAGCCATTGGGAGCGACCGTAACTATACCGTTGATGTACTTGCCGCCGTCGTTGTCAAAAAGCTGCAGCGTGCTGGTATTGATGTTGATCGGGTTGACCGGCTTGGAGTAGAACATCACCGGCGCAACATTGGTGCCCACGTTGGTCTGGTTATAGGCGATGTCACTGCTTTGATAGTTGGTCGTCGTATCCGGGCCGCTGCCGGTGGTGAAGGTGAACGAACCCGGCGTCACGGCGTTGCCCTCTGTATCGGCCAGAGGCGCGTCCCAGTTCACTGTATAGGTGGTATTGGCCGCCAGAGGCGCGGTGGGCGTGAAGAACAGAACCGTGCCCGGTCCCCATCCCGGCGGGTTAGAACCATAGGGATTGCTGTTCCACATGAAGGTGCCCGGAACCGGATTGCCGCCGGTTGAGACCACCATTCCTGGCGGTGCGGAGAGAGCCGTTCCCTGGTTCATCGGTACGCTGAACTCAAGCTCGACCGGCACATTGGTGCCCACCGTGCTCAAGGCTGGCGGATTGAACGCAACCACCGTGGGAGACGTCGTGTTGGCGCCGAAGACGGTGTAGAACGACACGTAGCCGTAATTGTTGATCGCGTTGCCGGTCGCGTCCTTGATGCCGCTGGTGAGGTACATATAGTACTGCGAATTCACGGCCAGCAGCGAATTCGGCACAAAGGTCACTATCCTTCCGGAGGCATCCACATTAATGGTGCCAGCCAGCGGGATCCAGCCCTGTCCCTGATTGCTGACCAGCCACATCTCCACCGTGCTGCTGGTGAAGGTGGTCCGGTTCATGGGCTGGGCGAAGACCATGGTGAAGGTGCTGTTGATTGGGATTCCGCCGGCATTTGCGCCCGGGCTGATCGAGAGCAGCGTAGGCGTCGGGACAACATACGGCAGCACGGTGAAGGCGCCAGGGGACGATTGCGTTGAGCCGCTGGTGGTCACAAAGACATCGGCCGGGCCTGGAGGAGCTCCCGCGGCGATGCTGAGGTTAACGGTGACACTGGTGGCTGTGGCGGAGACGACCGAACCGGGCAGACCCGGACCGGAAGCGTTTCCGACCGTGATTCCATCCGCGGCGGGGCCGATGGTGACGGTAGAGGCCGAAGTCCAGTTGGTGTACTGGCCGGTAATAGTGAGGCTCATGGTCGTAATGGCTGCCGTAGCCGGCAGATGGTCAATGTTTGGATTGACCTGCGTAATGATCGGCGTTCCGGCGGTTACAGCAAATCCGTTGGGCAGAGTCAGCGTGGTGCCGTTGGTGGTGACGGAAACATCGCGATTACCTACCGTGGCGTTCGTTGCGATGGTGATATTGGCGGTCAATTGCGTGAGGGTGACGCCGGTGATGAAGTTGATGGTGATTCCCGAACCCAGGTTGACGGTCGAGAAGCCGGCCTGGAAGGTTGTGAATTGGCCGGTGATGACCACGCTGAGCGTGGTGCCCGCCTGCCCGCTGCTGGGAGCCGCGGTAAGTAGGGCCGGAACGCCGGGCAGCACGGTTAAGCCGCCCGTCATCGAGGCTATTTCGGTACCCGTCGTCACCGTCACATTGCGTGAGCCGGTCGTTCCGGCAGGATCGACGGTGATACTGGCTCGTATGTCGGTTGGGCTGTTTACCTGCACCGAGTTGACCGTGATGCCCGCGCCGAAATTGGCCGTGCTGCATGGGTTGGCCCCGCTGCATCCGGTGCCATTGAAGTGCGTGAATTGGCCGGTGATCTCAACATAGTACGGCGCATCTCCATCTCCCAAGTGGGCAAATGGAGGGGTAATGGCGATGAGGTGAGGGAGGCCCTGAGTCACGGTGAAGGCGCCGAGTTGGGTAGCGACCTCTCCGCCCGTGGTCAGCGATACGTCGTAGAAGGTCAGCGGCGCGCCAGGCTGAATCGTGATGGCGACTGTCGCGTGCAGCAAGTCGCTTACGGTGACGCCGGTGACATTGATGTAGGGGCCGAAATTGGCCGTGGTGGTGCCTTGCAGGAAGTGGCTCTGGCTGCCGACAACCAGCACATTGTAGGACTGGTTCTGCGCGCCGCTATCCGGATTCAATGCGGCAACAATCGCCGCCGGGCCAATCGTGACCTGGAAGGCGTTGGTGAGGGGGACAGCTTCTGATCCCGTGGTGACGGTGACGTTGCGATAACCGAGCGTCGTCGTCGGCTGCACGGTAATGTTGGCCTGAATCGAAGTCGCGCTCGATGCTGTCACCGAGTTTACGGTGATGCCAGTGCCGAAGTTGGCCGTGGTGCAGTTGGGCGAGCAGCCGGTGGTGGTGTTGAAGTCCGTGAACTTTCCGGTCAGTGTGACAGTTCCGGTCCAGCCCTGAACCTGGCTGGACGGAACGACCGCCAGCAGCTCGGGCTGGGTCTGGATGACCGTAAAGACATTGATTCCGGTGGCGACCTCGCCTCCGGTGGTCGCCGTCACGTTCTCCTCGCCGGCGGGCGCGGAGTCATTGATGGTGATGTTGGCGGTGATCGAAGTTGGAGAGTTCACCACCGGCGTACCATTGATCACCACGTTCGGGAAGGTGAGCGCCGTGACGCCCTGCAGCCAATTGGTATTGATGCCGTTGATGGTTACCGACAGGGTTGCGCCCTGGCCGGCGGAGTTGACCGTAACGCTATTGATCACCGCGGGACCAGGGCTGATGTAAAGAACATAATCCAGGCTCAGCTCCTGTGTGCCGGAGGTGACCGTGACGTTGCGATAACCGACTGGCGTGGTGGGTTGGATGAATCCGTCAACCGTCAACGACGTGTCGCTGGTGACGTTGACGTTGGTGACTACGACTCCATCGCCGTAGGAAACCGTGGGCGGGTTCACCGTCCACTGCGTTGCCTGACTCAGAATGGTGAAGACGGCGCTGCCTTGCTGCGGCCTCGAACCCGGCGTGGAGGAGATCAGCAGCGGCGTTCCAGCCTCCACAACAAATCCGTTGTTGAGGTAGGCAACTTCGCCCAGCGTCGTTGCGGTCACCCATGTCGGGCCCTCTGAAGCCAGCGGCGGGATAGATATCCAAACAAAGGCGTCAGTGAAGCTGTTTACCTGGGTCTTGGTCACCTGGATGCCGGCGCCGAAGGTGAAGACCGTGGAACCGTCCCAATGCGAGTTCTGGCCGGTCACTTCCACCTCGAGCGAGTTGCCCTGCTTGGCGATGTTGGGCGTGACGGCCAGAATCAGCGCAAGGCTGGGCGTCACCGAGAAGTAACCGCCGCCAACCGACAGATCCGGGCCGGATGCATCGGGCGTGTTCGCAACCACGCCGCGGCCGCCCAGTGTGGCCAGTTGATCGATACTGATGCTCTGGGTTGCGATTGTGGGTCCGAGAATCGTCGGCGGACCGTTCGTCGAAACGCCGGGGCCAAAGCTGAAGGTCGTGGTGTTGTCAAAGGTCGTGTACTTGCCGAGAATGTTGACCACGAGATTCTGCGATCCCTGCATTCCCGATCCCGGATCGACAACCGTCAGAGTCGGCGTATTGTTGGCGACAATCACGCTGAAGCTGGCGTTCTCCACCTCCGCGCCGGTTGTTAGCGTCAAATCGCTCGTCGAGGCAGTAGCCGCGGAGTTGATGGTGACGTTGGCCGTAGCCGTGGTCGGGCTGAGAACCTGGAAGCAGTTCACCGTGATGCTGGCGTTGAAGCCTGTTATTGTCGTGCCCGTCTGCCCGCAGGCCGGACCCGTGCCCGGATTCCAATTCGTGTACTGGCCGTAGAACGTCATGGTGAAGGTCTGGCCCGGAATTCCCGAACCTGGCGACAGGTACCAGATATATGGAGTGGGCGGTGGCGCGGGCGCGCTCACCAGGAAGTTGCTGGTGAGAACCTGCGTACCGGCCGCCAAGCCGGTGGTCGTAGCCTGAACGGTGCGGTAACCGAGCTGCGCCGCGGGATCGATGTTGATTAAGGCTTCGATGTGCGTCGCGTCATCCACCTGGAACGAGGCAACCGTGATGCCAGGTCCAAAGTAGATCGAGGTGCTGCCCGTGGCCCAGTTGGTGTAGAGACCATAAACGTCGACCAGGAGGCCCGTTGTCCCGGTTGTGGGATTGTTTTGCGTGCCGTTGGGGATGAGATAGGTGATGACCGGCACGCCGCCGGTGACCACAAATGCGCCGCTGTCCGTCAGAGCTTCGCCATCCGTAACCATGTAGATGGAGCGCGTTCCGGGATTAGCGATCGTAGAGATGCTCATAT
>Ga0224557_1001193_pt1 | contig 25908 bp, 23 predicted proteins | sample 714S31014metaG_FD_180677 | JGI IMG/M metagenome (GOLD analysis project Ga0224557, IMG submission 180677) | Peat soil microbial communities from Stordalen Mire, Sweden - 717 S3 10-14 | ecosystem: Environmental > Terrestrial > Soil > Wetlands > Peat | place: Sweden: Norrbotten County, Stordalen... | reverse complement strand
GCGTCGGTGACACGGGCGCCGGAGTTCTCCGCTGCGTGCTGGTTGCCGGCCGGGGCGCCCGTGTACTCGAAGGCGAGCTCGCGGGGGCCGCCGGCGACCTCCGCAACCGCGCCCGCCAGGAGCGGCCGCTTCTCCTTGAGACCGAGTTGCGTGAGGTGCCAGTTCCACTGCGAGCCGATCACCAAGCGCTCAGCGTCAGCGTCCAGCGGACTGCAACCAAGCAGCACGCCGGCGAAAGGCTTGTCGCGCCGCTTGATGGCCTCGATCAGAGCCGGCCAGGCGCGCTGCCACGCCTCCAGGGTGACGAGCTCGCCGGCGGGCCCACCGGCCTCTGGCGGGCTCGGCAGCGGCACCGGGACGGCCTCGGTGGTAGTGGGCACGTCAGCGGAGGTGCCGGCGGCCGCCGGCACGGTCGCCGCCGGCCGCGAGGTGGCCGCGGGAGGCTGCGAGGGGGGCGCCGTCTGGGCTGGTCGCGGGTGGACAGTCCGCGCGGCGTTCGGGGTGGCAGCGACAGCCGGTGCGCCCTCGCCGCGGCGCGCCACGGGACGGGCGGATCCGGGCTCCGCGAGCGCTCCACCCGCGCCGAGGCGCCGCTCGACCGCACCGAGCCTCTCCTCCACCCCGGCCAGGCGTTCTGCCTCCGCTCCTGCGGCGCCACCACGGCAGAGGCGGAGCAGGCAGGCCTCGACCTGGAGGCGCGCGTCGACCGGCTGGCGCAGCTCGAGCTCGGCGGCGCCCATCTCCTCCAGCACCCGCAGCCAGAAGCCGTCCGGCTCCCGCGCGGCCAGCTGGCGGCAGAGATCCTCTTCGTCCGCGTCGAGGCGGGCACCCTCCGGGAAGCCCACGGCGACCAGCTCGGCGGCGCGGGCCAGGCGCGAGCACTCGCGGAGGAGCTGGCGGGGGTCCGCCCCCGCGGCGAAGGCGGCAGCGGCGGCCCGGAGCGACGCGGCGGCGTCCCTCCCGGCCAGCCCGTCGAGCAGCTGGCGGATCACCTCCGGGTGCGCCAGCCCGAGAGCACGGCGGCACGTGTCCGTGGTCACCGGCCGGTCGCCGGTGGCGAAGCATTGGTCCAGGAGGGAGAGCCCGTCGCGCACGCTGCCCTGGGCGGCGCGAGCGATCAGCCGGGCAGCGGCGGGCTCCAGCTCGACCGCCTCCGCGGTGGCGATGACCCGCAGGTGCTCGTCGATCCTGGCGCTGGACACCCGCCCGAAGTCAAAGCGCTGGACCCGAGAGCGCACCGTGTCCGGCACCTTGTGGGGCTCGGTGGTGCAGAGGATGAAGAGCACGTGCGGGGGCGGCTCTTCGAGCGTCTTGAGGAAGGCGTTCCAGGCCTCCGAGGTGAGCATGTGGGCCTCGTCGATGATGTAGACCTTGGTCCGGAGCCGGGCGGGCAGGTAGCGGACCCGCTCCCGGAGCTCGCGCATCTCATCGATGCCGCGGTTGCTGGCGGCGTCGATCTCGAGGACATCCACGGCCGATCCGTCCAGGATCTCGCTGCAGGCGCTGCAATGGTTGCAGGGCTCGCCGTCGACCGGCTCCAGGCAGTTGACGGCCCGAGCCAGGATTCGCGCCGTCGATGTCTTTCCCGTCCCCCGGATGCCCGCAAAGAGGTAGGCGTGCGCGACGTGTCCGGCCCGCAGCTCGTTGCTCAGGGTGCGGACGATGTGCTCCTGACCGATGAGGTCGGCGAGGACGGCGGATCGGTACTTGCGGTAGAGGGCGGTCACGTCCCGCCGACGATAGCCGACCCGCACAGCCGGGCGGGCGGCGTGCCCGGCGGCGGAGGGGCCGACGGGCTCGGCTCGACGGGACGGGACGTCGCCCTGGCCGCCCTCCTGGCCGGCGACGCCGCCGCATGGGAGGCGCCGAGCGCGTCGCACGCCCCACGGTCCGCACTCCATCGCCCGCACACCCCTTAAGGACACTTCTGTCCCAAAGGCCCTGTGCAGGGTGGGTGACCCCGCTCCACCGGGCGCCCGAGGAGAGGCGAGCCGCTGTGGTGGTGGGCCCGACCCGCGCCCTCCGGGGCGCACTTCATGGCGGGGTGAGCCGAGTCCGGCTCCACGGGGGGAGGCGCGCGCCGTCTGCGCGCCCAGCGGGGGCGCGAGCCCCCTGAGGGGCGGGCGGCGAGCCCCACCGAGATGAGCGGGGCCCCACGCCGCTCCGCGGTATGGGGAAGGTAGTCGCGCACCCCACGTCGTTGACGCGCCACCGGCGCTCACCCGATCCAACGGCTCAGGTCAGGTTGGCTGCGGCACCCCCGGGGGACCGCTTAGCGCTGCTTCCTTCCGGACCTGACGCGGTTCACGGGCCCGGGCTGCGCAGGACCCAGCCATCAACGCCGCTGAGATCGGAGCTGACCCGGCTGCGCGCCCCCTCGGTGGGGAATTCGACCCCGCTATAGCGGATTGCGGGTACAGGGCACCGCTGACTCCCCGTCTAGCGCGACCGTCCCCATTGTACCGAGCGGCGGATGTCTCCGCTGTCCGGCGTCACGCAGACCGGGGCGGAGGTCGTCTGCTCCAGGAGCGCGCCCGTCGTCAACGAAGGACGGAGGCGGCCCCGTCGGCGGCGTACAGGAGGGGGCCGGCCAGGAGCAGGGCCACCACCCCGAAGAGCGCACAGGCCAGCCCGACCACGCTCGCGAGCCGCGGCGCGTGAGGGACCACTGCCGGCAGCTCCTCATCCTCGACGTACGCCGCCCCGATCCAGCGCAGGACCGCGATCGCGTAGATGGCCGAGGCGGCCACGCCGGCGACCGCCACCCACGCGTACCCGCCGGCGACAGCGGAGGAGGCGACGAGGATGCGGACGAGGAACCCCGCCAGCGGCGGCAGGCCGGCCAGCCCGGCCAGCCCCAGGGAGAGGAGCACCGCGGCCATCGGGGAGCGCCGAGCGAGACCTCGAACACCGGCCAGATCGCCGCCGATGCCGTCCTCCTCCATGCGCGCCACCGCCTGGAAGCTCGCCTGGATGGCCAGCACGAAGACCACCAGGCCAAAGAGAAGGGCGATCACCCCGCCGGACGGCCTGAGGTCGCTCCCTCGGCCGCTCCCGACCAGGGCACTTATCACCAGTCCGCCCTGGAGGCAGGCACCCAGCCCGATCAGACGGCGCACGCTCCCGGCGACCACGCTGAGCAGCGCGGGATAGAGGCAGGCGGCCGCGCCCAGCACCCCGGCCACCACCACCCACGGGTGCATGGTCGCGCTGAATCCGCTCACCATCACCCTGATCAGGGCGATGCCGCCGGCCGCCACGGCGAGGCTCACCACCGCGCCGGCGACCGCCCCGCTGCTGGCGGAGGCCACCTGGAGCATCCAGTGGTGCAGGGGGGGCGCCCCCACCAGGTAGGCGAGGCCGAGCAGCGTGAGGGCGAGACCCAGGCCCTCCAGAGGCGCCGAGTGAAGAAAATGGCCGCGCACCGCGGCGAGGTCGGTGCTGCCCGTCGCCCCATAGACGATGGCCAGGCCGTAGAGCATCAGGGCGAGCGCGACGCCGGCCGAGATGAGCGAGCGGAACGCCGCGACGCCGGGTGCCTCGGCGGTCTTCTCCATCGCGACGATGCCGACCAGGCTGATCACCACGATGCCCAGCCCCACGACGAGCATGCCCATCTCGACCTGGACCGCCAGGATGGTGCCCCCGGCGGTCGCGGTGAGGATCAGCGCGTGGTAGGCGGGCAGCCGCGAGCCGAGCCGCTCTTCGGCGGCCCCGCTCGTCAGGATCGCAATCAGCCCCGTCCCGCAGAGCAGAAGCACCGCGTAGGCGCTGAAGCGATCGGCGACCACGCCGCCCGCGTAGGCGGCGAGGCCGACTCCGTTGGTGCTGAGCGCCACACCGCGAAGCGCAACCAGCGCAGCCGCCGCGGCCCCCACCAGTGCGAGCGCTCCCAGCCAGCGATGAAACGACGGCGGCAGCCCGGGGCGACGCCAGCCGAGCAGCCCTCCGACCGCCGCGAGCACGACCAGCAACGTGGTCGGCAGCATGGTGGCGAACACGGCCATGCCATTGGGTGCGGGCATCACGCGACCCCCGGGAAGAGGATGTAGCCGGCTCCGTTCTGGAAGACTTCAGCGAAGTGGCCGGGCACCACCCCGATGAGGACGATCAGCCCGACGAGGATGCCGAGGTAGGTCAGCTCGAGGGGCCCGATGTCCCGGACTCGATCGAAAGTATCGCGGGAGGCTCCGAGAAAGACGCGCTGGGCAGTCCAGACCAGCACGCCCGAGGCCAGCAGAGTGCCCGCGAGAACCACTGTGGTCGCCCACCGATGGGCCGGGAAGGACCCGGTGAAGATGAAGAAGTCGCCGGCGAATGCGGCCAGGAGGGGCACTCCCGCCGCCGCGAGGGTGGCGACCAGCCAGAACGCGGAGAGGAACGGTGCCTGCCAGGCCAGGCCGCCAAGCTGAGAGATGCGCGCACGCCGGGTCCTCTCCTGGATCAGGGAGGCGAGGAGCATGAGCACCCCGATCACCAGACCGCGGGCGAGCAGCAGGAACATGATCCCGGTGATCGCGATCGAGGTGTGGCCGGCGACCCCGAGCAGGACCAGTCCCATGAAGACCGTGCCCACATGCCCGATGAGACGCCTCAGGTCATCGGTGCGGAGCGCGGCCAGCCCCCCCCAGACCACCGTCACCACCGCCACGACGGCGAAGAAGAGCGAGAAGCTGCCCGACGTCGCGGGGAAGAACCCGACGGCGACGTGGACGAGGGTGTACGCCCCCAGGCTGGGCAGCACCGCGGCGAAGATCGCCGAGAGCACCCCGCTGCTGTCCTCCTCGAGGTCGAGCAGCGCCCCGTGCAGGGGCACGACGGCCATGGCCAGCAGCGAGGCTGCGGTGATCAGCCAGAAGGCGACCGCCTCGCCGTCGCCGGGCAGGGACACGGGCGTGGTGGCCATGTCGAAGGAGTGCGCACCGGCCTGGAAGGCGATCAGCATTGCGGCGAGCAGGAGGAGGCCGACGGAAACCAGGCCGGTGGCGGCGTAGCGGGTGGCCACCCGCTCTCCCTTGCCGTGCCCGAAGGCTCGGGCCAGCACGTAGACGGGAGCGATCGCGAGGGTCCAGAAGAGGAGGAAGAGGACCCAGTCATAGGAGACGAGGATGCCGAGGGAGGCCGTCTCCAGGGTGAGCAGGCAGACGGTCAGGAGCTTGACGTGGCGCTGGTTGCGCCAGGCGGCGAGCGCGGCGCAGAAGAACACGACGGAGACGACGAGGATCACCGAGAGCGCCGTCCCATCGGCATCGAGATGGTACGTGGAGGCGATCGGGAAGGAGGAGAGCCAGCCGTGCTGCTCGAAGAGGTCGCCGCCGGGGATGCCGCCGGTCCCTGCTGCCGCCTGGGACACCTGGGTCTCCACGGCCCAGACCGCGAAGAAGAGCGCGGCGCCCGCACCGGTGGATCCGAGTGACTTCATCCGGCGCAGCTGGTCCTGTGTCTGGTTGGGCATGAGGAGCGCCACCACGGCGAAGACGACCGCGCTCCAGACCATGGCGGTGAGCACCAGGGTGGGAAACGTGACCCCGCTGGTCGTGGTGGTGCTCGTCGCCTGGGCGAGGAAGCTCATGTGGTGTGCACTGGGAAGTGCCCCCCTGCCGCGAGCACGCTGGCGCCGACCAGCAGCAGGATGACCGCGAGCATCACGCCGAGCGCGATGCCCAACCGGCGCACCCGGACACGCTCCAGGGACCAGGCGGCCACCTCGATCCCCTCACCGGCGGAGTCGTAGAGGGGCTCGACCAGGTCGTGGTCGAATGCCACGACCTCCCCCGCCAGAGCGTTCCCGGCTCGAGCACCGAACGCGAACGCCCAGCGCACGGCCGCCGGGCCGGTGGCGGCGACGGTGGGCATCCGGAGCCAGAGCCCGAGCCGAGCCGCCCGACGGGTCACCCCGGCCCGCACCACCGCGACTCCCCCGGCCACGCCCACCACCAGCGCGGCAGCGGCGGCGGCGAACGCCCACCACTCCACGGGCAGGACCTGGTGGCTGGCGCCGTAGTACACCCAATGGCTGAAGGTGAGCGCGGGAACGCGCCCCTTGCCGTGACCGATGGCGGCGATCCCCGGCAGACCGACGACCACCGCTCCCAGCGTTGCGGCCGCGCACCAGCGCTGAAGCGTCCGCAGCGGTGGTTCCGCTTCGGTGAGCTTCTCGACGACGAAGCCACGCCGCACCGCCGGCGTGCCGCGACAGACGGTGACCAGGAGTCGGACGGCGTACAGAGCGGTCAGCACCACGGCCGCGATGGCCAGCACCGCAACCAGGTCACGGACCCAGCCCGCCATCTGCCCCCCCTGGACGACGATGTAGCGACTGCTGGAGCCCACCTGCTCGCGCATGTCGGGGAAGCGGTTGAGGAAGATGGAGGACACCACGTCGTAGCCGACGAGGTCGAGCCCTGCGGCGGCGAGGGCCCAGAACCCGAGGCTCAGGCTGGTGTGCCGCATCCGCTGCCAGGCGCCGCCCATCTCGCCGATGTCGCGGGTGCGGTAGGCCCTGGCCAGGCTGCCGGCGGTGACCAGGAGCAGGAGGCTGAGCGGCGCGCTCACCGCGGCGATCAGCAGTCCGGCACTGTAACCACCCGCACCCATGGCGGTGATCGCAAGGGCCAGCTGCGCCGAGGCGGCGAGGAGCGCAACGCGGTAGATGTCACGCGACACGAGACAGGCGGCGCTCAACCAGACGGCGCCCAGCGCGCCGATCACGGCGAGGAAGCTCAGCACCCGCGGGGTGACGATCAGAAGGGTGTAGATCCGGGCCAGGACCACGACCCCGGCGAGCAGCGACATGGTGATCGCTCCGAGCACCGGCAGCGGTGCCTCGCGCAGGCCGGTGAGCCAGCCCGTGAACGGGGCCTGAGCAGCGTGAACCAGGGCGGCCACGGCCAGGAGCACGGTCAGGATGACCAGGCTGCGGTACCCGACATGGGAGACCGCGCCCTGCGCGGCGGCCTGCCAGGTGGGATCCAGGAGGCGGAAGTCAAAGATGTCGAGTGCTCCGCTGGCCGGCTGAGGCCGGAGCCCGAGGTACGGACCCAGCTTGTCGACGACGTACGCCAGACCGAGCAGGAGGCCGGCGTCGGCGCCGAGGAGCACCGAGAAGGCGCGCCGGGCTGGAGCGGTCGTCTCCCGCCGATGCCAGAAGTGGAGAGCCAGGACCAGAGTGGTCGCGCTGATCGCCCCGAGGGTCAGCCAGACCTGGAAGAGGCCGGGGCTCAAGACCAGGCCGAGCATCAGGGTGGCGAGCAGCGAGCTCGCCCAGAAGAAGCGGCGGTAGGCGGCGTCGTGCTGGAGCATGGCCGTTCCGAGACCCTGGACCACGAGGAAGAGGAACGAGATCAGGACCATGAAGCTGGCGCTCAGGTTGTCGACACGGACCCCGACCGCGACCTGGAAGGTGGCCGGGAAGTTCGTCGTCTCGCTCGGGCCCGGGGTGAGCGAGAGGTAGCTGAGAGTCGAGATGTCGGGGGTGATGCTCGTGGTCTCGTGGACCAGGCGATAGCCGATCACGAACAGGGCCACGAGCAGGGACATCCCGAGGAACGTCATACACACGTGAGCCGCGCGCCGCGGGGTCTCGGCGACGAAGGAGGCGCCGCAACCCGCCACCGGGAGCAGCATGATGATCCAGGCGAAGCTGCCCATCAGCGCAACTCCCCCTCGGCGTCGCCGTAAGCGTCGGTGTCGAGGCTCTCGTGGCGGCGGTGCAGCAGCGCCACGAGGGCGGCGCCGACCAGGGTCAGCGCGGCACACACCACCACCGCAGCGAGCGCCACGACCTCCCCCTGCCCGGCGCCGAGGCTGCCGCCGTCGAGAGCGGTGAAGCCGGCAAACGCGATGACGGGGGCGAGCAGGAGGACGGCCAGGCTGACCAGGAGGCCGAACGCATCGCGCCGGGTCAGGACCCCGCAGGCCCCGATGGCGAAGACGACACCGCTCAGCAGGGCGACGTGCCCCGGCCCGATGGTCATTCGCCTCCCCCAGCCCGCCCGGCCTGGCGGCGGCGTCGGGCGGCCACCCGGTCCTCGCGGCGGCGGCGCATCTTCTCCTCTCTCTCCCGCCGAGCCCGGGCCCGCTCGTGGTGCTCCGCCTCGTCGGCGCTGGTGCGCCAGATGACCACCGCGACCACCACGGCCGCCGCGCCGAGGACCACCAGCAGGCCCGCGGTGACCGGAGCCTGGTGGTGGAGGACGCTGCTCAGCCCCTGCTTGATCCCCGACCGAAACCAGCCTCCGCGCGAGGCGAGCACCGCACCGTCGAGGACGACCACGGCCAGCACGGCGAGGCCGAGCCCGTAGACCCACCGGCTGAGCGGCAGCGGTTGGGCCCGGGGACCGAAGCCGCCGCGGCGCGCGACCTCGACCACCGCCGCGAGGGTGGCGAGGAGAAGGACCACCTCCAGAAGGGTGAGGAGGTACTCGCCGCTCACCAGCAGGAAGATGCCGACCGAGACCACCACCGAAGCCGCCGCGATCGCGGACGCCAGCGCGCCCCGGAGAAGGACGGCGGCCGCGCAGCTCAGGACCATGAGCACCCCCGCCACGTAGAAACCGGCAGCGCTCATGAGCGACCGCGACCGAGGGGCTCGCGCGGGAGCTGAAGGGCGGGACGGCTGCTTGGCCGGGACATCGCCGCGAGATTGTACCGGTGGGGAGCAGCCCCCCCATGATTCAGACGGAATCGTCCTCGTCGAACCCCGGCTCAGGCGGGGGCGTCCAACGCCCTTCGGGCGGTACCACCCGCTCCAGGAAGAGGATCAGGCTGAGCCCCAGGAGGCCGATGATCAGCCCGGCGAGGGTCACGACATCGAGGTAGAGCGGGATCAGGGGAACCTTGATTGAGAGATCCCAGATGCTGGCCGGCCTGCCCGTGCCCGCCACCACGTTCCGCTCGCCGACCAGGCCGACCACCACCAGCGCCACTCCCACCCCGGGGATGTGGAAGAGGGCGTTCCGGTGGCGCACCGCGAACCAGAAGCAGTACGCGGAGACGGCGCAGGCAACCATCACCGCGATCGACGCGAGGACGATCTGATACCAGTGAGGATTCACCGGCCCGCCTCCTCCACCACCCCGCCGCCGATGACCTCGTCGCCCTCGTAGAGGACCACCGCCTGCCCGGGGGACACCTGGGAAGCGGGCTCAACGAAGCTCAGCTCTGCGGAACGGTATGAGGCCTTGACCACCGCGGCCGCGTGAGGCCGCCCATGAGCCCTCAGCTGGGCCTCGACTGCGGAGCCCGCCGCCGGGGGGATCCCGCTCACCCAGCGGCAGTCGCCGGCGCGCAGCCCGCCGCGCCGGAGCGCCTCAGCGGGTCCCACCACCACCCGGTTGAGCGCCGGGTCGAGCTCGAGGACGTAGAACGGGGTGGCGTCGGGCCGGTCGGGGCGGATGTCCAGCCGGCTTCGCTGCCCCACCGTATAGAAGGGAAGGCCGCGATGCTCGCCGAGACGATTTCCCTCCCGGTCGGTGATCGGGCCGGGACGGAACCGCCCGGCGAGGCGCCTGCTCAACTCCGCGGCGAGGTCGCCGTCGACGAAGCAGAGCTCCTGGGAGTCCGGCTTGGCCGCCGAGACCAGCTCCAGCCGCGCGGCCTCGGCACGGACGTCCGACTTGCTCTCCACCCCACCGAGCGGGAAGAGTGCGGCGCCGAGCTGGGCCTGGTCGAGACGGTGGAGGGTGTAGGCCTGGTCCTTGCCGGCCTCCATCGCCCGGTGGAGCGTCCAGGTTTCCCCGCGCCGGCCGATCCGCGCGTAGTGCCCGGTGGCGACGTGGGTCGCGCCGATGGCGCGGGCCCGAGAGAGGAGGACGCCGAACTTGACCCGCTGATTGCACCGGACGCAGGGGTTGGGGGTCCGGCCGGCTGCGTAGTCCTCCTCGAAGCCGGCCACGACCTCGGCAGCGAACTCACGCTCCAGGTTCCAGGTCAGGTGGCGGATGCCGAGGCGGTTGGCCACCCGGCGGGCATCCTCGACCGCGTCGATGGAGCAGCAGCCCCGATCGCGAACCTGCTCGCGATCGCCCGGCCACATCGCCAGGGTGATGCCGAGGGTCTCGACGCCACGAGCCACGCAGCGGGCGGCGGCCACGCTGCTGTCGACGCCACCCGACATGGCGACGGCCACCACGGCGCCCCGGGGCAGCAGGGCGAAGGGGTCGGCGGGGACGACCGCGGGAGCGGCCTCGAGAGTGGCGACGGTCATCCCCGAAAGCCTACGCGAGTTCGGGGCAGGGTCTCCGCCTCCGGTACCGAGCGCCGACGGGGCACATCGTCTTCCGGGGGATCGGCGTCGGACAGCTCTGCTGTCCGCGCCTCGTGCTCGGCGGCGTTGCAACCGCCGCCTGCGCAAGCCCCCACTGCGACGACGTGCCCCGTCGGCGGCTTCCCGAGACGAACCGAGCCCGGCTCAGCCGCCGGCGACGGCCGGGACGATCGAGATGTCGTCGCCCGCGGCGACCGGGGAGTCCAATCCGCCACCGAAGCGGATGTCGGCGTCGTTGACATAGATGTTGATGAACTGGCGGAGCTTGCCCTCGCCGTCGTAGAGGCGATCCCGGAAACCGGGATGGCGGGCGTCGAGGTCGGCCAGGGCCTCGGCGACGGTGCCGCCCTCGACCTCGACCTGGGAGCTGCCGGCGGTGAGGCGGCGCAGGGGACCGGGTACTCGAACGTTCACAGGCATGGGCTGGAGTATACGGGCGGCCTCTCCAGGCTCGCGACAGGCCTGCGGTGCCGGATCAGGGAGCGGGCGGAAGCTCCACCACCAGCGGGCTCCGCTCGGCGCGGGCCGGGGCGCCTGCCACCAGGTCGTCGTAGCAGAGCTGGGACCACGACTCCATGCTCAGGTAGTGGCGGCGCATCTCATCCAGGGTCATGATCTCGCCCTCCAGCTTCTCGGTCTCCCGGACCGACACCGAGCCGTATTCGGGCTCGACGAGAAAGACCAGGCCGAGATGGACCCGGCCCACCGGGGTGGAGTCCTCGTTGAGGAGGGCGACCAGGCTGGCGGTCGCCCGGGCGGGGCAGATGATCTCCTCGCCCCACTCGCGGATCAGCCCGCCCACGATCGGGTCGAAGCGCTCGCCATCGCCGGGGTTGACGTGGCCCCCGACCCCCAACGAGTAGAGGTTGTGCAGGCGCCGCTCGCTGGAATGGCGGAGCCGCCGGGTCAGCAGGTAGGTGTCGTCCTCGGGGTGGTGGACGATGCAGTAGGGAATGACCTGCTGCTGGGAGGGGTCGTCCTCGACCAGGTGGCGTGGCCGGTACTCGCTGGCGGCTCTGATGGTACGGAGCACCCGCTCGAGCCCGCGAGTGACCAGCCCGTGCCAGACGGCCCCCGGGAAGATGGTTGTCCGCGGGATGCAGAGGACGTCCTCATCGGCATGGGTGTGGACGGCGCCGAGCGCGGCGGCAGGCGACGAGACGCTCATGCCATCCTCCGTGACGTGGGCTCGCGGTGATCGCAACGGTACACTGTTGGCCCCGTCGCGGATAGCTGACAGATCGGCCCCCTCACCGCGCGCTGAGGACCGGGTTGCGGAGCACCCCGATCCCTTCGATCTCCACGTCGACGACGTCGCCGTCATGGAGGGGACCGACCCCTGCGGGTGTCCCGGTGAAGACGGCGTCGCCGGGCTCCAGGGTCATGCAGCGGCTGATGTACGCGAGCAGCTCCCCCACCCCCACCACCATCTCGCGGGTGTGGCCCTGCTGGCGGACCTCGCCATTGACCCGGGTGGTGATCCCGACATCCGAGGGGTCCAAGCTGGCAACTCGCGGTCCGAGGGCGCAGAAGGTGTCGAACCCCTTGGCCCGGGTCCACTGCTCCTCTGCCGCCTGGATGTCCCGGGCGGTCACGTCGTTGCCGCAGGTGTAGCCGCCAACCCCCTCCAGGGCGGCCTCGGGCGAGGCGTGCCGGAGGGGACGCCCGATGATGGCGACCAGCTCGCCCTCGTAGTCGATGCGGGAGAGGGCCGCGGGCAAGCGGGGCAGGACGATGGCCTCCCCATCCCCGATCACCGCCGACGGAGGCTTGAGGAAGAGGAGCGGTTCCGGGGTGAGGGTGTGGCCGAGCTCGTCCGCGTGCTCGCGGTAGTTCCGTCCCACGCAAACGATCTTGCCGGGGCGCTCGAGCCCACCCATCCGCCAGCCACCCTCCGTGACCTGCCGCGCAAGGGAGGATTGTTCCATCTGGAGGGTCTCGGACGGAGCGGCGGAAGTCCCGATGCCCGACCATTGACGGATGACCAAGTGCCCGGCCATGGCCACGGCCGCGCCCGCACCGCACACCCGCGGGGGTCACCGCCGTGCCTGAGCTGCCCGAGGTCCAGGCGCTGGCGGAGATCCTCGACCGCCGCCTGCGCGGCCGCCGGGTCCAGGGACTGACGGTGGCCTCGATCGCCGCGCTCAAGACCTATGACCCGCCGGTCGCCGCGCTGGCCGGCCGCGAGGTGACCGGAGTGGGCCGCCACGGGAAGTTCCTCGACATCGAGACCGCGGACGGGGCCGGGAGAGGCGGGCCGCTGCACCTCATCGCCCATCTGAGCCGGGCCGGCTGGGTCCGCTGGCGGGAGCGGGCCTCCGATGCCCGGCTGGCCCCGCGCGGCCCCCTGGCGGCACGCCTCCGCTTCGAGGACGGTGCCGCACTCGACATCACCGAGATGGGCACGGAGAAGCGGCTCGCCCTCCACGTGGTCCGCGATCCCGCCGAGGTGGTCGGGGTGAGCCGGCTGGGGATGGATGCGCTGGACGAGCGACTGGACCTGGATCGGCTCCGCGAGCTGCTGCGGGCGCGGCCGGGAACCCTGAAGGTGGCACTCAGCGACCAGAGCCTCATCGCCGGGGTGGGCAATGCCTACTCCGACGAGATCCTCCACGCCGCCCGCCTCTCCCCCTTCGCCCGAGGCGACGGCCTCGACGACGCCGCGCTGGCCCGGCTGCTGGTCGGGTTGCGCGAGACGCTCGGCTCGGCCCTGGAGCAGGCGCGCACCCTCGACGTCGACGGGCTCAAGGAGGGCAAGCGGTCGGGGATGAGCGTCCACGGCCGGGCCGGAGAGCCGTGCCCGGTCTGCGGCGACACGGTGCGCGAGGTATCGCTCGCTTCGCGCTCGTTCCAGTACTGCCCGGGGTGCCAGACCGGCGGCCGCGTCTTCGCCGATCGGAGGATGTCCCGCCTGCTGCGCTGAGCCAGCCAGTCATCCCGATCCCCTCGCCACAGGTGGAGATCTGAGCCTGCGGCGCCTACGCCGACGAGATCGACGCCAGGTCCTCGAAGAAGCCCGGGTAGGAGATGGAGACCGACTCCGCGCCGGCGATGTGAGTGAGCCCCGGTCCCGCGGCGAGGCACCCTGCCACCGCGAAGGCCATCGCCAGCCGGTGATCGCCGGCGGCGTCCACCGCCGCCGGGACCAGCCGGGTCGGCCCCTCGATGACCAGCCCGTCGCGGAGCGTCTCGCAGGCCGCACCCATCCGTCTCAATCCCTCGGCCAGGTGGGCGATCCGATCGGACTCCTTGGCTCGGAGCTCGGCGGCATCGCGGATCTCCGTCACCCCCACGGCCTGGGTGGCGAGCACCGCGATCACGGGCAGCTCGTCGATGAGCCGGGGGACCAGCGCCCCCTCGATCCGGGTCCCGCGCAGCGGGCCGCCGCGCACCTCCAGGTCGGCCACCGGCTCAACGCCGCCGGCGGGCTCGCGCTCCTCGACGTCGACGGCTGCGCCCATGGCGCGGAGCACCTCGATGACCCCGTCGCGCCCGGGATTGAGCCCCACCTCGGGGCAGCGCACCCGCCAGCCCTCGCGCGCCGCCGCCAGGCAGAGGAAGAACGCGGCCGAGCTGATGTCGCCGGGGATGCGCAGGCCGAACGGCTGCAGTGCGCCGGGCGTCACGGTGACCCGGCCCTGACCGGTGACCACCTCGACGCCGCAGAGTTCGAGGAGACGCTCGGTGTGGTCCCGGGTCGGCGCCGGCTCGAGGATCGTGGTGGGTCCGTCGGCGAAGAGCCCGGCCAGCAGCACCGCCGTCTTGACCTGGGCGCTCGCCACCGGGGGCTCGAAGCTGATCGCTCGGAGCGGCCGGTGCCCCTCGACGGTCATCGGAGCGGTGCCCTCGGGCCCGAGCCGGACCGCCGCCCCCATCTCCTGGAGCGGGGCCGCGATGCGGCGCATCGGGCGCCGCATCAGCGACGGGTCGCCCTGAAGGCAGGCGGTGATGGGATGGCCGGCGATGGCCCCGGCGAGCATCCGCATGGTGCTCCCGGAGTTTCCACAGTCGAGCCGGTCGCTCGGTGCGCTCAGCGCGTGGTCCGGCCCGTTGCCCTCCACCATGGCGCGGCCGTCGCCGTGGATCCGGACGAAGACGCCGCAAGCCTCCAGGCACGACGCGGTGTGGGCGACGTCCTCGCCCGGGGCCAGCCCACCCAGATAGGTGCGACCCCGCGCCAGCCCACCGAGGATGAGGGCGCGGTGACTGATGCTCTTGTCGCCGGGCACCCGCACCTCCCCCTCCAGCCGGAAGATCGGAGCCAGGTTGATGGGAGGGCTCATCGGAGGGACGTCGGAGAGCTCATCGGGGCGGTCAGCCGGCCGTGCCCATCCCGCGGAGCTCGCGGACAAACCGCTCCGCGGTCGCCCCGGGGTCGTCCTCGCCGCTCGCGATGGCGTCGAGCAGTGCCGAACCGACCACCACCGCCTCGCAGCGGCCGGCGAGCGCCTCGAGGTGCTCGGGGCGGGAGATGCCGAAGCCGAGCGCCCGGGGCAGCGTGGAGACCGAGCGCACCCGCTCCAGCAGGTCCAGGGCGGCGGGGCTCACGCTCGCGCGAGCGCCGGTGGTGCCGGTCACGCTGACGCAGTAGACGAAGCCGGCGGCGGTGGCGGCGACCCGGGCCACCCGCGAGGTCGGGGTGGTGGGAGCCACCAGGGGGATGTGGGCCAGCCCGTGGGCCCCGAGCGACGCGGCCAGGCCGGCCGCCTCCTCGACGGGCAGGTCGGGGACGATCACGCCGTCGATCCCCGCCGCGGCGCAGGCGGCGGCGAAGGCCTCGACACCCATGGCGAGCACCGGGTTGATGTAGGTCATCGCCGCCACCGGGATGGTCAGGCCGGCATCCCGCGCCTGCGCCACCTGCGAGATGGCGCGAGCCGGCGTCATCCCCTGGGCCAGGGCCCGCCAGCCGGCGCTCTGGATGGTCGGACCGTCCGCCAGCGGGTCGCTGAAGGGGATGCCCACCTCGGCGGCCAGGCTGCCCGCCCGCTGGCAGGCGAGAAGGAGCAGTGGAGTGTCGCCGGGGCCCGGGAAGCCGGCGGTGACGTAGGGGATGATCCCGGGCCGATCGCCTGCACCCCGCGCCGCGAAGGCGGCCTCGAACCTCCCCGCGCTGGCCGCGGTCACGAGTCCCCCTCCGGAGTGCCGCTCACGGCCCTGACGGTGTCGATGTCCTTGTCGCCGCGGCCGCTCAGGCAGACCAGCACGCGGTGATCGGGGCCCAGCTCCCGAGCCAGCCGTTCGGCGACAGCCAGGGCGTGACTGGACTCCAGCGCGGGGATGATCCCCTCTAGCCGGCAGAGGCGGTGAAAGGAGCGCAGCGCCTCGCCATCGGTGCAGGTCACGTAGCGCGCGCGCTCGGCGTCGCGGAGAGCGGCATGCTCGGGACCCACCCCGGGGTAGTCGAGCCCCGCCGAGATCGAATGGGTCTCGCGCACCTGTCCATTGGCGTCCTGGAGGAGGTAGCTGTAGGCGCCATGGAGGACCCCCGGTCTGCCCGCCTCGAGCGACGCCGCGTGCTCACCCGTCTCGATGCCGCGGCCGGCGGCCTCCACCCCGACCAGATCCACGTCCTCGTCCCCGAGGAAGGCGGTGAAGATGCCGATGGCGTTGCTGCCCCCACCCACGCAGGCGACCACCGAGTCGGGGAGCGTCCCCCAGCGCTGCAGCGCCTGCTGCCGCGCCTCGTCGCCGATCACCCGCTGGAACCGCTTGACCAGGGTGGGATAGGGGTGGGGACCGACCACCGAGCCGATCACGTAGTGCGTGTTCTCGACATTGGTGACCCAATCTCGAATGGCCTCGTTGGTGGCGTCCTTCAAGGTCCTGGAGCCACTGTCGACGGGCCTCACCTCGGCTCCGAGAAGGCCCATCTTGTAGACGTTCAGCGCCTGGCGGCGGATGTCCTCGCGGCCCATGTAGACAACGCATTCGAGTCCGAAGCAGGCGCACACGGTGGCGGTGGCGACGCCGTGCTGGCCCGCCCCCGTCTCGGCGATGATCCGGGTCTTGCCCATCCGCCGGGCGAGCAGCACCTGACCGAGCGCGTTGTTCAGCTTGTGGGCGCCGGTGTGGACCAGATCCTCACGCTTGAGCCAGATCTCGGCGCCGCCGCAGGCCTCGCTCAGCCGCCGGGCGAGGGTCAGCGGGGTGGGCCTCCCGGCGTAGTCGTAGAGCCAGCCGTCGAGCTCGGCGATGAAGGCGGGATCGGCGAGAGCCTCGTTCATCGCCGCCTCCAGCTCCTCGAGCGCGGGGACGAGCGTCTCGGGCACGAAGGCCCCGCCGTAGATGCCGAACCGTCCGGCGCTGGTCATCGAATCCCTCCTTGGCGGCCGGCGGAATCAGCCCCCGCCCGGATCCGGTGCGCCTCGACCGTGGCAAAGGCCTCCCGCGCCGCCAGCACGAAGTCTCGCACTCGGCCGGGATCCTTGACGCCCGGGCTCGACTCCAGCCCGCTGCTGGCGTCGACGCCGTGGGGGTGGACCCGCTCGATGGCGCCCCCGACGGTGTCGGGGGTGAGGCCTCCGGCCAGGATGATGCGGCGGTGGGCGGCGACCTCGGCGGCCGTCTCGAGATCAATCGGCAGCCCGGTCCCCCCGGGGAGAGCTCCGCCCCGCCGCGGCGCGCTGTCGAGCAGGAGCAGGCAGTCCGGCCACCAGTCGGTGGTGAAGGCCTCGCCCGGGCCGGCGGGGTTGACGGCGCGGATGACGGTGACGTCGAGGTCGCCCACCACGCCGGGGTCCACCTGCCCATGGAGCTGGAGCGCGTCGAGCCGGTGCCGCCGGGTCAGCTCCCGGCAGCGCTCCACCGGCGGCTCGACCATGACCCCGACCAGGTCGGCCCGCCCGGCCAGCGCTCGCCGGACCGCCTCCACCTCGGCGTCGCCGGCATGCCGTGGGCTGCGCGGCTCGAGCACGACCCCCACCCAGTCGGCCCCGGCTTCGACGGCACACTCGGCGATGGCAGCGGTGCGCACACCACAGACCTTGACGATCACCGCGCCACTCCGGCCGCGGCCGCGGCGGCGATCACCATCTCGGCGCAGAGCGTGGCCGGATCCTGGTGACGCATCAGCGCCTCGCCGACCAGCACCGCGTCCGCCCCCTCCGCCACCAGCCGGCTGACGTCGGCGGCGCTGCGCACCCCCGACTCCGCGACGCACACGACGGGCTCGGGGAGCAGCCGGCGCAGCCGGGAGAAGGTGTCCAGGTCGGTCCGGAGAGTGCGCAGGTCGCGGTTGTTGATGCCCACACAGACCGCGCCCGCGGCCAGGGCACGCTCCAGCTGGGCCTCGTCGTGGACCTCGACCAGGGCGTGGGCACCGGCCCGCCGCACCGCCTCCAGACACTCGTCGAGGGCGCCTCCCTCCAGGACGGCGACGATCAGCAGCACCCAGTCGGCACCGAGGACACGGGACTCCGCGATCTGCACCGGGTCCACCGTGAAGTCCTTGCGCAGCACCGGGATCGAGACGGTGGCGCGCACCGCCTCCAGATCAGCGGGGGAGCCGCCGAAATCCACCCCGTCGGTGAGCACCGAGATGGCGGCGGCGCCCGCCCCGGCATACCCCGCCGCCACCGCGGCCACGTCGAGGTCCGGGCGCAAGGAGCCGCCGCTCGGCGAGCGGCGCTTCAGCTCGGCGATGACCCCGCCCCCACGCAGGACCTCGAAGCCGGGGGCGGGCGGGAGCAGCTCCGCCTTGGCCCAGATGGCGCCGCGACCGCAGTTGATCGTCTCGACCTCGTGCCGCTTCCGTTCCACGATGGGACCGAGGGCCCCGAGGTCACTCATCGCACGCCAACCAGAGGACGATGGGGCACGCCCTCGCAGTGGGGGCTTTCGCAGGCGGCGGTTGCAACGCCGCCGAGAACGAGGCGCGGACAGCGGAGCTGTCCGACGCCGGTCCCCCCTGTGAGGGCGCGCCCCGTCGTCCTCATGCCCGTGCCCCCAGCGGAGCCGCCGTCATCTCGAGGAAATTCTCGAGGATGCGGTAGCCGGCGTCGGTGCCGATCGACTCGGGGTGGAACTGCACGCCCACCACGGGGTGCTCGCGGTGGCGGAGCGCCATGATCACGCCGTCCTCGGTGCGGGCGGTGACCTCCAGGGTGGCGGGCAGGCTGGCCCGCTCGACGACCAGCGAGTGGTACCGGGTGGCCGGGAAGGGGTCGGGCACCCCGGCGAAGAGCCCGGTGCCGACGTGGTGGACCTGGCTGATCTTGCCGTGCATGAGCGACGGCGCGCGCACCACCCGGCCGCCATACGCCTCGCCGATCGCCTGGTGCCCGAGGCACACCCCGAGGATGGGGATGCCGGCGCCAAGGCTGCGGATCAGCTCCACCGAGATCCCCGCCTCGGCGGGCGTCCCGGGACCGGGCGAGATCACCACCGCGGCCGGCCGGCGCGCGCCGATGGCGGCCACCGTGGTGGTGTCATTGCGGACCACGACGCAGCGCGCCCCCAGCTCGCCCAGCCGCTGGACCAGATTGAAAGTGAACGAGTCGTAGTTGTCGACAACGACGACCGAATCTCCCAGATCGCGCTCGGGCAGGAGGAATTCGTCGTTCACGACCGGGGCCCCCCCGCGCCGCTGACCGGGGTGCGAACCGCCTCGACGGCCCGGACCAGGGCGCGCAGCTTGTTATCGATCTCGCGCGCCTCCTCGGCCGGGTCGGAGTCGGCGACGATCCCCGCCGCCGCCTGGAGGTGGAGCCGGCCCTTGCACACCACCGCGGTGCGGAGCGCGATCGCCGTGTCCAGGCTGCCCCGGAAGTCCAGATAGCCGACCGCCCCGGCGTAGACACCCCGGACCTCCGGTTCCAGCTCGGCGATGATCTCCATGGCCCGCACCTTGGGAGCACCGGTCACCGTCCCCGCCGGGAAGCAGGCGCGCAACGCATCGACCGCGGTGAGCCCGGAGCGGAGCCCCCCCTGGATCGAGGTCTCCAGGTGCATGACGTTGGCGTAGCGACGCACCGCCGCGTAGTCGCTCACCTGGACGCTGCCGATCTCACAGACCCGCCCCACATCGTTGCGACCGAGGTCGACGAGCATGAGGTGCTCAGCCTGCTCCTTGCTGCTGCCGCGCAGCTCGGCCTCCATGGTGGCGTCCTCGACGGCCGTCGTCCCGCGCCGCCGGGTGCCCGCGATCGGGTGGTAGTCGACGCGCCCATCTGCGGAGACCCGGACCAGCATCTCCGGAGAGGTGCCGACCAGCGCGCAGTCGTCGGTACGCAGGTAAAAGAGGTACGGGCTCGGGTTGGCCTCCCGGAGCGCGGCGTAGAGGGTGATCGGCGAGACCTCGAACTCCAGGCTGAAGCGGCGCGAGATCTGCACCTGGAAGATGTCCCCGGCGGCGATGTACGCCAGGCACCGCTCCACCGCGGCGAGAAAGGCGTCGCGGCTCAGGTTGGCGGCGGCGTCGGGCAGCGGCGGCGGCGCGGAGGCCGCGACCGCGACCCTGGGAGTCTTGGCGGCCGCCAGGCTCGCGGCCATCGCATCCAGGCGGCGCACCCCCTGGGCATGGGCCTCGGCCAGGTCGGAGTCGGTGGGCATGTGGGTGATGAGGTGGACCAGCCCCTTCTCCCGGTCGAGGACGCTGCAGGAGAGGCAGCGGCCCCACCAGGCGTCGGGCAGGTCGAGGGGATCGCGATCTGGCCGGCCGACCCTCTCGAAGCTGGTGACCGCCTCGTAGGAGAGGTGCCCGACCGAGCCGCCCGTGAAGGGGACGTCCAGGTCGTCGGGGAGCGCAACGCGCGGGCCGGTGGTGAACTCCTGGAGGGCGCGGAGCGGGTCCGCGCAGGGGACGGGCGCGGCCGGCTCCCCCCCGCCGAGACGGGTGAGGCGTCCACGGCGGACCCGGAACCGCTCGGGCCCGGCCAGGCCCGCGAAGGTGAAGCGGGCAAACTCCCCCTCCCCGGTGGCCGACTCGAAGAGGAAGGCTCCGGGACGATCTCCCACGGCGACCAGCATCCGCGGCCCGGTCATCTCATGGGCCGGGATGGTCCGCACCAGGGCGACCAGCTCGTGATCCCGTGCCAGCCGTCGGGCCTCCTCGAGACCCGGACGGACGTCGGCCTGCGGTCCCTCGGTCAGCTCACCACCGCCGCGGCGGAGCGGGCCCGATCCGGAGGCGGCCCGGCGAGCAGGTTGCCGATCCGCTCGATGCCCTTCTCCAAGTTGGTCACGCTGTTGGCGTAGCTGAGGCGCAGGTACCCCCGGCCGTGGCGGCCGAAGGCGGTTCCGGCCAGGAGGGCCACTCCCGCCTCGTTGAGGAGCGCCTGCTGCAGCGCCCGCTCGTCCCACCCGGTCCCCTCGATGTTGGGGAAGACGTAGAAGGCCCCGGCGGGCTTGTGACAGCGGATCCCGGGGATGGCATTGAGCCCGGCGACCACGACGTCGCGCCGCTCGACGAACTCCGCCATCATCGTCGACACCGCGACGTCGGAGGCGGCGCCCTCGAAGGCCTCGACCGCCGCCCACTGGGTGAAGGCGGCGGCGCACGACGAGGTGTTGATCATCAGTGTGTCCATGCGCTCCGCCAGCTGCACCGGCATGGCCCCGAAGCCGAGCCGCCAGCCGCACATGGCCCAGGCCTTGGAGAGCCCGTCCATCAGGACGCACCTCTCGGCCATCCCGTCGATCGAGTAGAGGGAGACGTGCCGGCCCTCGTAGATGAGCCGGGAATAGATCTCGTCGCTCACCACGAAGAGGTCGTGCTCGATGGCGACCGCCGCCAGCGCCTCGCAATCCTCCCGGGTCAGCACTCCACCGGTGGGGTTGGCGGGGCTGTTCACGATGAGCGCCCGGGTGCGAGGCGTGACCAGCGAGCGCAGCTCCGCGACGTCGAGGCGGAAGTCGTTCTGCTCGCGGATCGGCACCGGCACCGGGGTGGCGCCGACGAAGTTGACCAGCGAGCGGTAGATGGGGTAGCCGGGATCCGGGAGCAGCACCTCGTCACCCGGCTCAATCAGGGAGAGGAGGGCGAAGTAGAGCAGGTTCTTGCTGCCGGGCACGAGCACGATCTGTTCGGCGGCGGTCGTCACCCCGGTCTGCCGGGTGACGTACCGGGCGGTGGCCTCGCGGACCTCATAGATGCCGCTCGCGGGCGTGTAGTGGGTGGCCCCCTCCCGGAGTGCCCGGATCGCGGCCTCGCTGATGTTGGGCGGGGTGGCGAAGTCGGGCTCCCCGATCTCCATGTGGACCACGTCCCTTCCCTGCGCCTCCAGACGCCGCGCCTGGGCCAGGGTCTCGAAGGCGGACTCGGTGCCGAGCCGCGACATCCGGTCGGCGATGCGCAGCCCGCTCACGCCGTCATCCTCGGGGAGGGAAGGTCGCCCCGCGCCGGCTGCTCCACCACGTCGACGGAGTCCACGCGCGCCGACCGGGGCCCCTCATGGAGTGATTGAATCAAAAGCTCCATCCGGGTGCGCGTCCCCTCGGACACGCACTCGACGGTCCCGTCGGGCCGGTTGGCCACGGTGCAGCGGACGCCGAGCTCGGTGGCCCGGAAGAGGACGTAGGCGCGGAAGCCGACGTTCTGGACACGCCCGCTCACCGTCACGTGGATGCGCAGCTCATCCGTCATCGACCGATTATCCAAGATGTGGCGGCGCCCGAGGCCGCGGGCAAAGGTTACGGGAGAGCGCGCGCGCTCCAACGCTGGGGGCCGCGACCTGGTGCGAGCCGCGATCGGCGCGCTCAGCGCGTCAGACGGCTACGGCCGCCGTCTCCTCCAACGCCCGGATCTGGGTGAGCAGATCGCGCACCGACGAGAGCTTGGTGCCGGCCAGCTCCGACATGAGGGCCAGGATGCGCCGCTGCACCGGGGCCTCGTGGTCACGGCCGGGGAGGTACATGTTGAGCATGCGGCGGATGTAGTGGGGGTCCTCGAGAAGGGACACCACCGAGGGCTCGGTGACCGTGGTCGGATGCTTGGGGTTGTCGTTGGTGGTACGGATCATCCAGAGCGCCATCTTGAGGATCGCCGGAAGCACCTCCGGCTTGTTGCGCACCGCCTTGCGCAGGTACTTGGCGTAGGCGGCGCCGTGGCGCAGCTCATCGGCCGCCAGGACCTTGAAGATCTGGCGGAGGACCGGTTCGGGCGCATTGGCGCTGAAGGCGGTGTACCAGTGGGCGAGGCGCTGCTCGCCGCAGAAATGCATGGTCAGGGTCTCGATGGCGGGCCCCTCGTCGAAGCTGAGCCGGAGCTTGGGAAGCTCGGACTCCTCGATTACCTCGCCCACCCGCTCCAGGTACTTGCGGAGCACCAGGTGGTGCTTCATCTCCTCGTAGAACCAGACCGAGATGAAGCTGCAGAAGTCGATGTCGGCGTAGAAGTCGCGGAGGAACATCTCCGTCGCGTAGAGCGCCGAGAGCTCGGTGAGGCAGACCTCGCGCACGTCGAAGATCCATTCCGGGGTCAGCTTGTCGGGCTCGATGGCGTCCCAGTCGATGTCGCGGCTCAGATTCCAGCGGGCACGTTCCAGGTTCACGAAGAGGTCGTCGTATAGCACGATTTCATGCTCCTGGTGCAGAATGGCCAAAACAATCGCCGTCAAGGCGGTCCCCACTATGGCTTTTTGTGTGAGGTGGCTAATTTGGCCATGACATCCAAACCGCGCCCCGCGGGCTTGGTCGAGTCGGCCAACCTTCCCTCCGCCGTCACCGCCCGTCTGCTCGCCGACGCCGACGCCATCGCCGGCAGGATGGCCCGGCGCATCTCCTCGGAGATCGTCTTCCCCGGCCGGCTCAACACCGTCGCCTACCTCCGCTCCATCGTCTCCGCCTGCCGGGACGCCCTCCGGGTGCTGGTCCGGCGCCTCCATGACGGGCGCGGACCCCGCCTCGGCGATCTCGACCGGCTGGCCCAGATGGGCGCCGACCAGGCCGACCTCGAGGTCCCCCTCGACGTGCTCCTCTCGGCCTACCGGGTGGCCGCCAAGGTGGTCTGGGAGGAGGTGGTCGGCACCGTGGCCCGCGAGCACGAGATGCCCCAGACGACCCTCATCGCGCTCGCCGCCCAGGTCATCGACTACCTCGACGAGATCTCGGCGGCCGTCGGCGCCGCCTACCTGGAGCGGCGCGAGCGCCTGCTGCGACGGCGCGACCAGGAGCGCGACCGCGTCCTCCACCGCCTCCTCGCCGGCGACGTCTCCGCCGAGCTGCGCCGCGCCGCCGCGGCCTGCGAGCTCGACCTCACCCCTCCCTACCGGGTCATCGCCTGCGTCTGGCCCGGTGACCAGGACCAGCTCGCCGAGCTGGTGCTGCGACCTCTGCGCGCACTCACGGTGTCGGCGTCCGAGGACACCTGGGTGCTGCTCGTCGATCCCCGCATCGATCACCTGCCGGCCTGCAACGCGGCCATCGACACCAACCCGGGCGTGATCTTTGGCGTCGGCCCGGTGGCGGACCGCCTGGGCGACGTCGGCGACGCGGGGCACCGGGCTCAGCGGGCCCTGGATGTCGGCCAGCGGCTGGTCCCGGAGCGGAGGATCCACGACGACGCGGAGCTGGGTGTCTTCGCCGTCCTCGACAGCGACCCCGAGGCGATGCGGCGCTTCGTCGCGAGCGTCCTGGGACCGCTGGCCGCCCCGGGAGTGGACCGGCACGGCGAGTTGCACGAGACCCTGGAGGCGGTGCTGTCGACCTCCGGCCTGGGCGAGGCGGCCGCCAAGCTCGGCCTTCACCGCCACACCGTGGTGTACCGCCTCCAGCGCATCCGCGAGCGCGGGCTCCCGATCGACGACCCGACCCGGCGTCACCTGCTCTGGCTGGCCCTCAGAGCGCGCCGGCTGTTGCCGGGCTGAGGGCCGGGAGCTTCTCCTCCACGAGGATCGTGGCGTCGGGTGCGAGCAGGCGGTACAGCCCCTGCATCCGGCGGATGTAGTGGCGGTCCTCGCGGAGCGGCGCCGAAGACTGACCGGCGGCCGCGCCCGCGCCGGCAGCCGCGGTCGGCTCGTCCGCGGCGCGCATGGTCCAGAGGGCCAGGCGGAGGGTGCCGGGCAGCGCTGCCGGATGCCGCTCGACCGCGCGGCGCAGGTAGGTGGCGTAAGCGGCGGCGTGGCGTGCCTCACCGGCGGCGAGGATGGTGAAGATCCGGCCCAGCACCCGCTCGGGGACGGTGGTGGCGAGGGCCGCGTAGCGCTGGGCGAGCCGCTGCTCACCGAAGAACCGCAGGGTCAGGGCGTCGATGGCCGGCGCCTCGTCGGGGCTGACCCGAAGCCGGGGCATCTCCGTCTCCTCCAGCGCCTCACCGAGATGCTCCAGGTACTTGCGCAGCACCAGGTGGTGCTCCATCTCCTCGTAGAACCAGACGGAGACGAAGCTGCAGAAGTCGATGTCGGCGCGAAAGCCGCCGAGAAACATCTCGCTGGCACGCAGGGAGGCGAGCTGGAGGGCGCAGACCTCGCGAACGGTGTCGATCCATCGGGGGGTGAGCCGGGCCGGTTCGATGGCGTCGAAGTCGATGTCCCGGCTCAGATCCCAGCGCGCGCTCTCCATGCTGACGAAGAGTTGGTCATAGAGCATGGACCGATCATCGCGACGCAGAGCGGAAAGAGCATCTGCCCGCGGGGCACGCTACCCCGCGGGAATTTGTCTGAGATGGACAACATGGCCGCCGCGGAGAGTCCCGACCCACTCTCTTGGTCGGGACGGCCAGCCCGGCTCAGCCGTCCGCGGGGTGGCGAAGGACGGTGGCGCCCTGCTCCGCCTCCCGGGCGAGCATGAAGAGCAGGTCGCTCAGGCGGTTGAGGTAGCGCAGGACCTCGCGGTTCTCCAGGAGGCCGGCGCGCTGCAGGCTCACCGCGCGCCGCTCGGCCCGCCGGACCAGGGTGCGGGCCAGGTCGATGGCGGCAGCCACCACCGTGCCACCGGGGACGACGAAACCCGGTGGGAGCGGAACCCTCTGCTCCAGCTCGGCCAGCTGGGCGTCGAGCCCCTCGACCATCGCGGCCGTCACGGTCGCGAAGTGTCGCTCCAGGTGGGCCCTCTCTCCGAACCCGGTCGCCAGCTCGGCGCCGACCGTGAAGAGGTCGCGCTGGAGGGCCAGCAGCCGCTCCGCCCGCTCGCGGTCGCCCTCCTGGGCACGGGCAACGCCGAGCGCGGAGACCGCCTCGTCGACCGCTCCGCAGGCTTCCGCATGGGGATCGTCCTTGGCCACGCGACCCCCGTAGAGGAGGCTCGTCTCACCACCGTCGCCCCGGCGGGTGGCGATGCTGGTGACGCGACGAGGCCGGCCCCGGGGCTCGGTCACCGGGCTGCGACGCCCCCCGCCCGGAGGTGCCGGGCGCGCTCCTCCACCCACTTGGTGGCGGCGATGGTGGCGGTGGTCGCATCGCCCACCGCGGTCGTGACCTGGCGGGTCAGCTGGCTGCGGACATCCCCGGCCGCGAAGATGCCCGGAACGCTCGTCTCCATGGTCAGGGGATAGGTCACGTAATAGCCGGCCGCGTCGTGATCGACGTGCGTGTCCACCAGGCCCGTGTTGGGCAGGAAGCCGACAAAGATGAAGACGCCCCCGACGTCGAGGCTCGACTGCTCGCCGGTGGCGACGTTGCGAAGGCGGAGGCGGCTCACCTTCGGGGAGCCCTCGATCGCCTCGACCACCGATTCGAAGATGAAGTCGACCTTGGGATTCTCCC
>Ga0224557_1001190_pt1 | contig 25953 bp, 21 predicted proteins | sample 714S31014metaG_FD_180677 | JGI IMG/M metagenome (GOLD analysis project Ga0224557, IMG submission 180677) | Peat soil microbial communities from Stordalen Mire, Sweden - 717 S3 10-14 | ecosystem: Environmental > Terrestrial > Soil > Wetlands > Peat | place: Sweden: Norrbotten County, Stordalen... | reverse complement strand
TCTTCGCGTTGATGGGCATTGCTGGTCCAAGGGCGATCTGGTTTGTCCCGGTTGCGGCCGCCGCCTTGAGGGTTTGCGCTTGAACAGGCCGCCCGCGCGCTGTGCGGAGTGCGATCGCCGCATGGTTAGCGAAACATTTGGGACGTTTGCGTTCCTCGATCGCGAGATCGCCCGCGGATCCGCGGACCTTACACTCGCGCAGGTGGGTCTGCGCGTGGGAGACATCATAACCACCGTCGATGAGGTGCACGGCGTGCGGCCTCGCATTTTGGAGGCGGCATGAGTACATTTCCTTTTCATTACGAAGATCGAATCTTTCAGAACTTCATTGAGCGCCAGTATGCCGAAGGAATCGCGCTGTCAGATGAGAGCGACATTCTGGATCTTCATGTGAGTCCGGCCGCACCGCCGCACTTTGTGGCCGACTTCCATTGCAAGGGGCTCATCAGAAACGCGGCCGGAAAAATGGAGGAAGCGAATGAATTTCGCGTGGCCATCTGGTATCCGCCGGACAGCGTGCGCCGGCCCGCGAGCACTTTTGAGATGTTCAGGATGCTGACGCCTTGCGTGTGGCATCCGAATGTTGCACCGGAATTGCCGTTGATTTGCGTGGGGAACATTACCGCGGGAAATTCCCTGGTGGACCTCATCCATCGCCTCTATGAGGTGATCACGTATCAACGCTGGAATCCGGTGGAGCATGACAGTTTGAACCGAGCCGCGTGCTCCTGGGCGCGGAGAAACCAGGAAATTTTTCCTCTCGAACGGAATGCGCTCAGGCGGCAGCGACTCAGCCTGCAAGTGGAGCCGGTATGAAACTGAATCGCGAAATCGCCGAAGCGACCTTGCGCGTGCTTGGCAAGTGCTCTGAAGAGGTTCAGCCGAGCGGGTCCTGGCGGTGGACATCCGCGGTGTGCAACGGAACGCGGCTGAAGGTTGACTCGTCGCTCGAAGAGGGCTTCCTCGAACTCGCCAGCAGGCCCGATGCGATCGCGCAGAGCGGAGCTGAACTCGAGCATGCGCTGCTGGGCAACCATACGCTGCCCGGAGGCGTAGGATTGGCGCTCGGTGCGGACGGACTTCATCTCCGCACCGACATCGCGCTCCCTGCGGATGACCAGCAGATTGAGGAGCACCTGCTGCAGCGCCTGAGATGGGCGCTGGGCGGATTTCATCGCGGAGCCGCATTGCTCAAATCGCTTGATGCACGAAGCAGAGGACACGCGCAGCATCATGCCGTTTTATCGGATGCCTGCCTCGCGGAGGTATTGGGCTCATCGACGTGGAAGAGCGAACAGCGCGGCCCTAATGAATTTGCAGCGGCCCTCGATGCGGATAGCGCGCCCCCTGCAAGGATTCGCATGACGGAGCTTGGGCTGCTGTTGAGCGTGGAGCTGGGATTTGTGCCAACCGGCGCGTGCGGGTCGCGACAGGCGATCCCGGTTTTTCTGCTGACGATCGGCCGCGCGTTGCGCATGGCGCGTGCCAGTGCAACGGAATCGGACGGCGGCTGGAGCTTTGGGTTTCGCGTCTGTCTTCCACCGGCGCCGTTGCCTGAGGAGATCGACCACGGTCTGGCCGCTCTGTCTCTCGCGCATCGCATTGCCGCGCGAGAGTCGAGCGTGCTTCTGGACGAGACTGCGGCAGCCTGCTACCTGGCTGCTCGCGAAATCGCAAACCCCAATCAACTGAACTTGGATCAAGGAGAATGACGATGAAAAAAAACGCAATTGCACCAGAGATCGCACTGGAAGTTTCCGATGCAAGCGGTCAGCGTGTCGTGAACGTGAGCAATGTTCCCACCGCCAACACCGTTGGTGAATTGATTGCAGAGCTCGTAGGCAAAATGGGGCTCCCAGCGAATAGTAGCAACGGAGCCGCACTGACGTACCAGGCGCTTTCACAGCGAGAACAAAGGCATTTAAATGCATCGGAGCGCATCGGTGATGCACTCGAAAACCTGGACCAGATCAAGCTCACCCCAAACATCGACGCAGGGATGCGCTAGCGGCGGGTCCTGCCAGGAGAAAAGCCCATGGCGTTGAAGTTTCCATTTCGGTTTGCGGTTGTCATGTACGGCGAGGACGGGACCAATCTTGGGACCGTCCCCGTGCGCCGGGACTGGGAGCCAGCCCTGGAGTGGACTCGGTTCTATTTTCAGCGCAAGGGCGTGTTGCCTCTTGACGGCGCATGCGAAGCAGCGGTGGTTCCGCTCTGGCAGCATGAATACGGCGAGCCATATTGCAGAGGTTACCGGATCGAGATCGAGAGGCGAGGCCTTCGCCCCGTGGCCTCAGAGTTTTCGATCACAAGCCTGAGTGACTTTGCCAGCTCGGTGGCCTCTTGTTATGTGGCCTCGGGCAAGCTGAGGGCGGGTGAGTACTACTGCTACAGGATGGTGGCCTACCCGGCGAAGACGGAAATGCCAAAGGCCGGAGGCATCGCCCTGGTGGATGCGTCGCCGGCGCCGCCGGTACGCGAGGCATCACTCGAAGCGTTAGTCAAGCGCGCCAGTGTCATTGGAGCGATCGATCCGGACGACATGCCGGTATTTGTTTCGCGTCAAGTTCTGCGAGAAGCGGAGGCGCAAACACGTGCGGACGAAGGCACGGAGACCGGAGGGATTCTCCTGGGAACGCTGCTCCGCGATGCGGATTCAGGCGAGCTTTTCGCAAAGGTCAGCGCGCAAATTGCCGCCGAACACACCATTGGAAGCGAGGTCAAGCTTACATTCACCTCAAAAACATGGGCCGCTGCGGACGCAGCCCTGAAGCTTCGCAAGCGCGGCGAAATCTTTCAAGGCTACTGGCACTCACACCCGTATCGGTTTTGGCAGGCTGGGGCCAATGGCCAAAAGAAGTCGAGCCTGACGGAGAGGTTTGAAGCCAGCCAGAGCGTGGAGTTCTTCAGCGTGGATGACGAGGCTGTGATGCGAGCGATTTTTCCGCGCGCCTGGTGCGTCGGCATCGTGGCAACCGACACCGTGGACGGCGTCACGCATTCAATGTATGGCCTGCGGGACGGAACGATGCAGGCGCGGGGTTTCTATGTTCTGGATGAGGAGGAAGACAGTGGCGCGTAGAGCGGAGACAAACACGGCGGTTGGCAGCATGATGGAACGGATATGCAGCGCAGGTGAGAGCGGCCTTCCCTTTGACGAGCGTCTCATGATGCTGACGCAGTTGCGGGGAGCAAGCAATGAGATCGCGACTGAGACGGATCGTTACCTGATGGAGCGGATCCTGCGCCAGCAGGAGGCGATCTCGAGCGTGCAGGATGAGCACGCCAAATTGCGGAGCCTGATTGACAGCCTGACAGCGCCGCCACTGCATACGGCCACACTGCTTGCCAAGGTGGACTCGCCTGGCGTGCGCGGCGTGCTGGTGCATGCGGGAGAAAACGAGCGCCGCGTTGTGCAACTGGGTGAAGGGCTCGAAGCGAACGATCTCTCTGTTGGCGACGAAGTCTTTTTGAGCCACGAGCGAAATTTTGTCGTGGCCAGGTCTTGCTCGCTGGGCCATGTTGCCGGTGAAATAGCCACCTACAGCCGCACTCTGGCCGATGGACGCCTGGTGCTGCGGTCACGCGATGAAGAAGTGATCGTTTTGCCAAACAAGAGTTTGCAGGGGTCGGTGTTGAAGCAGGGCGACGGCGTGCGCTTCAGCCGCAGCGCGGGCATTGCCTTTGAAAAAGTGGAACAGGCGAGGGGAGAAAGCTACTTCCTTGAGGCGACGCCGACCGACTCGTTCCGCGACATCGGAGGGCTGGACCGGGAGATCGAACAAATCAAGCAGATGATTACACTGCACAAGCTGCATCCGGAAAAGGCGCGGCAATACAGATTGCGTCCCAAACGTTCGATTCTGCTCACCGGAAGACCCGGCAATGGGAAGACAAAACTCGCGCGAGCTACGTGCAACTGGGTTGCGGGAATGTCGAGAAGCGGCAGGGCCAGATTCGTTGGAATCAAGCCAGGCGAACTTAGCTCAATGTGGTTTGGTGCCAGCGAATCGGCCTACCGCCGCCTCTTTGCCGCTGCTCGTGAGGCGGCCCTGGAAGACCCGGACATTCCGGTGATCATCTTTATCGACGAGGTGGATTCCATCGGGTCTGTGAGGGGCGAGGGAATTAACAAGATCGACGACAAAATTCAGGCTTGCGTGATCAGCGAGCTCGATGGCCTTGAAGACAGAGGCAACGTGCTGGTCATGGCCGCGACGAATCGTGCCGACAGCCTTGACCCTGCCATGATCCGCGCAGGCAGACTCGGCGACCTGATCCTTGAAATACCTCCACCCAATCGCAAAGGTGCGCATGCGGTTCTCGGTTGCTACCTGCCAGCCGACATCCCCTATGCGTCGGGTCATGCGGGGCAGGCCTCGGCGCGCGAAGAACTGCTGCAATTCGCTGTCGGGCAACTATTCGCGGAGAACGGCGATACCGAGCTTGCGCACCTTACACTTCGCGATGGAAAGCGGCGACTGATCAGGGCAGCCGATCTGCTGAATGGCGCATCGCTGCAATCGATCGCGCTCTCGGCACTGGAGCGCGCGGTCTTGCGCGACGACGAAGGCGGCCCAGCCGGCGTTTGTGCCGCGGATATCAGTGCCGCCATCTCCTACTTTCTTGTTGCGGCCCCAAGAGCTCTCACGCCCCGCAATGCGCGCAATTATATCCAGGATTTGCCGCAGGACGTGGATGTCACGAGCGTGGATATTGTTGAGCGCAGGGTGAAACGTCCTTACCTGTATCGCGTAGAGGCAGCGTGATGAAAAAAACAATGAAACCCGCGGCACAAACGAGCCAGGTGCCCCGCGTGTGCGGGGCAGACATCGAGCTCGGGAACTTTATCGAAGGCGCAGAGCTGGCCGGCGGCTCAGGGTTTGAGGCATCGCGCGCGCTGCTTGCCGAAATCGATGGCCAGCCAGAGACGCAAAGCAGCTACCTGGGTTACTGGTCCTCGAGCTCCGCAGCCTCGCCCTCAAAGCCGGTGAACTCCTACGGGCCAGCCGGCAAAGGGTCGAGTCAGTGGGGCTACGACCCGCTCGATGCCGGCCGGAAGTTCCTCAGCGAGAATGGCGGATGCTGTTACCTCGATCACGCGCATTTCGAGCTGAATTTGCCCGAGGTGACCTCGGCATTCGACCACGCGGCCGCCTGGCATGCAATGCTGCGGATTGCGAGAAAGGCTCTCGATCGCGCGAATGAAGGGCGGCCTGCCAATCGGAAGATAAAGGCACTGATCAACAACAGCGATGGGCGGGGCAATGCCGGCGAGTCGTATGGGAGCCATCTCAACTTCATGATCTCGAGGCGCGCTTTCGATAACATCATCGGACTCAAAAAGCCGCATCATCTGCAATCGCTTGCAAGCTTCCAGGTTTCTTCGATTCTGCTGACGGGCATCGGAAAAGTTGGAAGTGAGAACTACCATGCGCCGGCAGCCTACAACATCAGCGCGCGGGCAGATCATTTTGAACGGCTCCACGGTTTGCCGACCACGTTCTCGCGCCCAATCGTCAATACTCGCGACGAACCGCTCTGCGGGCGGCGAGGCTTGAATGACCCTGAAGCTCCCGCGCGTTTGCATGTGATCTTTTTTGACAGCGCTCTCGCTCCGGGCTCGGCGTTTTTTCGCGTGGGCCTGATGAGGATTTATCTCGCTCTGTTAGAGCAGGGCCTGGTGAATCCACGGCTTCTGCTCGAAGATCCACTTGCAGCGGTCCACGCGTACAGTGCGGACCCAACACTCAAGGCGCGTGCCGAGCTGATCAACGGAGAACGGCTCACGCTGCTCGAATTACAAAGCGCGTTTCTCGAAGAAGCGAAGCGCCATGCCGCACAGGGCGTGTTCGACGGGATGGTGCCAGAGGCGGCCCGCATTCTTGCGCTGTGGGAAGACACGCTTGTGAAGTTTGAGCGCGCGGATTGGGACGGCGTAGCACGGCGCGGCATCGACTGGGTGTTGAAGTTGACCGCGATTGAACGCGCCATGGATGAGCACCCGGAATTGGACTGGAATTCGCCGGGAGTGAAGGTTCTCGATCATCTCTACGGAAGCTTGGGCGACGACGGCCTTTTCTGGGCATACGAGGCGAGTGGCTTTGTAGAGCCGCTAGTGTCGCCGGAGCGCGTGGCATTCTTCGAGAACAATCCACCGGCGGAGACGCGAGCCTGGACACGCGCGCAGTTGCTGCGGCGAGCGGCTGAGGAGGGTGTAACGGTATCGGCTGTGGACTGGGACACGATGACGTTCAAAATGCGCGGTCGTCATTCCTGGCCCATCTATCGCACGCTCGACATGGCCGACCCGCTTGGCTTTACGGAGGCGTTGGCAGGGCCGATTTTTGACAGCGCGGAAGATTTTGCTGACCTTCTGGATGGACTCGAAGCACTTTCGCAGGACGATGTTCCAACCCAGAGAAGCTTGACCTTAATCAAAAACTGAAAACCAAGGAGACGAGAAAAATGCGCTTTCTGCAAAGAATGAATGACGGGCAACCGAACAACGGCGGGGACGACGAACCCGGCTCCAGCCAGGCTCTGCTGGATGCGCGCACGCAGGCGGAGACGCTTCTGGCTGCCGGCGACGAGGCAATTCGAAGGGCTCTCGGCAACTCAGACAGCGAGGCCTTCCTCCGCGCCAGCAGGCAAACAGGCGGACAGTAAGCGTGGCAGCTCGCGTTCTTGGCGTTGAGATCGAGTACGCAATCGACGGCGTGCAAGACGGGATGCCTGCGGATCGGCAGATGATTCTCCGCAGGCTCATGGAATTGGCGCATAGCAGGCTGGTCAGCGTTCCAGACGGAGCTTCCACCGGCGCGTTCCTTGAGAATGGAGCCCTGCTGAGTCTTGACACCGGCCTGCACATTGAGTACTCGACGCCCGAATGCCAAAACCCGCACGACGTTTGCCGCTATGTGGAGGCCGGAAATAAGACCGTTCTCGGCCTCATCGAGATGTTTGCCGCGGAGCACCCGGAGATTGAGACGAACTGCTACCGGGTGAACGTCGACTACCAGGGCTCGAGCTGGGGTGCTCATGAGTCCTACCAGCATGACGCGCCCCCGGAGAGCTTGCCGGAGCAGTTGATTGCGCACATTGTAAGTCGGATTGTGTACACGGGCGCAGGCGGATTTTCGCCGGACAAGGCCGGGCTGAAGATGACACTGAGCCCGCGCGCCGCATTTATTGAGAAGGTGATTTCACCGGATTCCGTGGAAGGCCGCGCTATCTACCACGAAAAGAATGAGCCGCTCTGTCACGGACATAACCGGCTGCATATTTTGTTTGGCGAGAGCCTTTGCAGCCAGGCGGGAAACTTCCTGAAGGTCGGGGCAACAGCGATCATCGTCGCAATGGCGGAGGCAGGGGTGGGCCCAGGAGCAGAGGTTCAACTCGACTCGCCTCTCGATGCATTGAGAACGGTCGCCGCCGACCTGACCCTCGCGAGGACGTTGAAGATGCGCGGCGGAGGGCGCATGACCGCAGTGGAGATCCAGAGAGTGTATCTGCGCAAGGCGGAAGAAAATCTCGATCGCAGTTTTATGCCGGCTTTTGCGCCGGCGGTCTGCGTGGAGTGGAGGCGGGTGCTCGATGCACTGGATGAGGGACCCGAGGCCGCAGTGGGCATTCTGGATTGGCCGACGAAGCTGGTGCTTTATCGAAGACATGCGAAAAACCGGGGCCTTGTTTGGGAGCGGCTTCCGTTTTGGTCGGCGGTACTGGAGCGGCTATGCACGGTCATTCAGTGGCATCCCGCTGACGGCGCCTTTCCGCTCGAGCGCGCTTTGAATGCGGAAACACCGGGTTCAATTTTCGTCGGCAGGATGGGAGAACTCTTGCGGCGACGAGGACTCGAATGGGATGAGTTGAGAAAAGTGGTGGCGTTGCGGCCCGAATTCCTGGCGCTGGAGTTCCGTCTTTCGCAACTTGGAGCGAAGGGGATTTGGTCAGCGCTGGCGGCCTCGAGTGCCCTTCGGCACGAAGTCAAGGGCGTGGAGAATATCGAATTCGCGATGCACAATCCTCCGTCGCGCGGGAGAGCGAAATTGCGCGGCGCCGTGGTGAAGCGCATTGCCGGCGACAGGAGGGGCCAATGGTCGTGTACCTGGCAGCGCATCTACAGTCCGAAATATGCACGCCTCCTCGACCTGAGCGACCCGTTCGCAGAGGAAGAGGCGTGGTCGGATTTTCCAGCAGGTGAGCCGGGCTTGGGCTCGTAGTCAACAGCAGGAACATGGCCTGCATGCATGCGCGGCAGCGGTAGGCAGAAAGAGTGGGGAACCATGGAGAATGAATCGGCTCTTAACCCTCAACTTGAAGCAAAGCTGAGACGGATGCGCTTGCGCGCGGAGTTTACCGACGCGGACACACTGAAGTTGAGGAGCGTGCCGGCAAGCGATGTCTTCAGCAAGGAGAGAACGAACCTGTTGATCAAGCGATCGGTTGGCGCGATGCCCAGCGTGGTGTGCGTAGACGACGACCTTGAGTACACGGGAAAGGACCGGCTCCTCTCGCAGGCGTTTGCTGAAGCTCCAAAGCAACAGGGGTGGCGGATACTCACGCTGGGATCGTTGCACGGCAACGCCCGTGTTGATTTGAGCGAGGGGTTGGAACTTGCTCTCGACCTCCTTGGCGTCGATGAGCAAGACGGCGACGGAGTGAAAGCGCCGGCCGCGCGCAAAAGCAAACTTCTTCACACCTGGGCGGAGAATCTGACCGAGGCAACCAGCGCTGCGGGAGCCAACCCCACGTTGTTGCGAGAAGAGGAACTGGAACAAGTGGCTGGCTCGCTGCTCGCGTGGCAAGGCCGCCTGCCGTTGATCCTAGGCGATGCGGGTGTAGGCAAAACCAACCTGCTGCATGGAGTCGCCGGCCTGCTGGCGGGCAGGGGACGCCAGGTTCTGGCAGTCAACATGGGAGCAATCATGGCCGGGACTCTGTTTGAGAGCGAGCGAGAAAGTATTTTGGCAGCGCTGCTCCAGGAGGCCGGGGACTCGGGCGCGATTCTGGCAATGGAGCAGGCCGAGTGGGCATTGAATGGCGCGTCGCGGGCCATCGTCTTGATGAGGGATGCCCTCGATCATGGAGTGCGCATGGTGGCCACTTCGACGCCGAATCATGAAGACCGATTTGCTGTGCATCCCATGGCATGGCGGCTTGAAGTTGTTCGATTGACCGAACTCTGCGCCCGCGATTCGATCAGCGTTCTCGAGCGGCTGCGCCCAGCTCTCGAAGCCCACCACGGCATCCAGATTGACGATGAGGTGGAGCAGGCCGTGGTGGAGCGGTCGGCATCGATGGCGGGCTCGCTGCCGGGCAAGGCTGTGAGGCTGCTGGATGCAGCCGCGGCACGCGGGAGCCTGACCGGGGCGACGAAGGTCGCCCTGATCGATGTGTACCTGGCCGCGTCAAGAATGGCGGGGCCGGAGGAGGATTAGACCCAAGATGCGCGCTCACTTGCGCTCCGAGGGCTTTCTGAGATCCTGAATTCCTCCCCGCTTCAGCGCCAGCCGCACGCCTTCATTGCCCCTGAGAATCAGCGCGTAGCCGGTTTTGTCCTCAAGGGCATCTTTCAGCTTGCCCACAACGGTGTTCACATAGCCAGGGCGGAGTGGCTTTTTTGAGCTCCTTTGCAGGTGGGCCAGAATATCCGGTCGTGTTCTCCATGCAACAAGCTCGTCGGGATCGTTGCGATCGCCACGGGCTTGCGTTTCCGGCGAATCTGCTCCTGAAAGATACAGCAGCACACTCGCGAGCTGAGGTGACAATGTAAAGTCCTGCAGGTCGCAAGAAAAATTGTAGCGTCCGTTGTGGTTGAGGCAGATGCGCAGGTTATGCGCTACGTGCACCGGCCCGAGCTGGCCCTTGCGGCAACCGGGCAGATCTAGATCCTCAATGATTCCTTTCAGTAAGTCTTTCAGCTCGAGGAAAGTATCGAAAAGTTTCTCGGCTTCTCGCTCGGCCCGACGCAGACGTTTGTTGAATTCCTCAATTCTGGGGTGATCAGGCGGGTCCATCTTCATGACTACACCTCTCAATGAAGCAACCAAGAGCAACGGGCGGGTTTCGCCCAGGCAGATTCTCAAAACAGATTTGCAAGTTTCAAGCTAAGCTCATGCAGTGCGAATCCTTTTCTCCTCAACTCGGTAAGCGGCGCACTCTGCCGGACGCGCTCAAGAACAATGCCCTGCGCCTCAACCACGCCGGCGGGGCCCAATTGAGCAACAGGCATGATGCGCATTTCTCCCGAGGACCCTTGCGCACGCCCTGAGAACACCAGCGAGTAGCCGAAGCCCTTGCGCCACATCGGCGTCGTGCTCTCGCCGGGCTGTGGTGCGCAGCGAGCCTGCACCATTGGCAAAATTTGTTCGAGCAGTAACTCCGGCCATCCTTCTCTGAGGAAGGCCGCCCTGATCTCGTCCACAGGGCGCATCTCCGGGACGGCGCGAACGCTGGCCAATTCCTCTGGCAAAAGCGGACCAAGCTCGCACCTGCGCAACGTGGCAAAGGTCTTCGCGCAGTTCATCCGCACAAACGCCTCAGTGAGCCGCTGCAGCGAATCCGACAAGGTGGCAGCCATCGGTTTCAGGATCCGGGAAAAGAAGTGAGGAGAGCTGATGAGTTCGAGAACGGAGCACTCGAAGGGCGCCACAATGCCGCGCGCGTCATAGGTCCAACGCGCGAAATCGAGAAGGTGCGAAGGCCCAGGTTGGCGGCCGGCGAACTCGCGGCGAATTGCATTGGCCAGCAGCTTGCCGAATTCAACTCCATAACCGTTCGCAATCAGGATTGATCTCTGCACGTCAGTAAGTTGACTGATGGGAATCCATGAGGCGCGGTAATCGTTGTATTGGGCCTCGCCTGAAAAGTCAGGCTCAGGAGGCCAGCCCCAGATCTGGAGATGGAACTTGGTGGCGATTGACTGCATGCCGCCGTATTTCTCCTCCTCCTCTCCATGGCCCAGGGGGGAAGCGTTGTAGCCCAGGTTGATCGTGCCGTCGCCGTTCAGGCGCGTGGTCTCTACAAGGATGGAAGAGGCCAGTCCAAGCAGCTCGTCGCCTTCCTCGTCTGGAATACTCTCAAGAGTTGGCAGGTAGCGGTTCGCCCTGGTCTCGATCATCATGACGTGTCCTTCCGGACCGTAGGGGCTGAGAACCGGCACTACTTGCCATTTGCCTTCCCCAAGGACGCAGGAGAAGATTGCATTTCTTGACACCTCGCGGCAGACACGCTCGAGTTCGAGCGATTCCTTCAAGCCGATTCGTTGCGAGCAACGCGGAGCGGCGTCGAAGGGCGAACAAAAAGGCGCGAGAGGAACGCGCATCCGCAACACGTATCCGCGCTCCGCAGCTTCAGCAATTACAGTGGAGAGATGAGGCAAGCTAACCGAGGAAAACATGGCAACCTCCCGTGATTTTTCTTCGAGCCACCTAAAGACACTGCGCCCACTGATGCGCCGCTGACAACAGAAGGTTTTGCCATGAGCTGACTGCCGCGCGGGTCAGGATTCGGACGCAGACGTTGTCAACCCTTGGCAGCGGAGGCCGCCAACCATTGACAAAATATGACGGAACAGGAAGTGGATATCGACGACATGTGGCAAATTCTGTCAAGGCAAAAAACAAGCCTCCGAGGGCTGGAAAAGTAATATTTTACGCACACTTCGGTAACATCTATCGCAAATAAAAAAACTGTGGTACAGTGTTTGCTGTCAATTCATGCCAAGCCCCGCAGAGCAGATTGGCCGGTGGTGACTTGATGGAAAAGGAGCGCCCCATGCCCGAAGCATTGAATAAACTTGCGGGGTTGTTACAGGACTGGTTCGCAAGGGATGGAAACTCTCCGAACAAGCTCGAGGCCCTGCTTGTCGAATTCGGCGGAGGACTTGGAAAGATCGATCGCCGGAAGTTGGGCGCTCTTTCCCGAGGCGAAGACGCAGCTCTCAGCTTTGCTCAGATGAAAGCTCTCGAGGCCTTCCTGACAAAGGAGTATCGGCAGACCTTCGCATCCTTGTTTGAGCCATCGGCCCTGATGCCTTCGCTTTTGCTGAATAATCACGTCAAGGTTTTTCTTGGTTCGCAGCCACGGCACAGTTCGTCTGAGCCGCCTCTTCGCCGAACTGACATTTCGCGTTGGGATGTCGATGCCATGCGGGTGGTGTGGCAGAGCATCAACAAGGTGAGTGGGACCGTCAAGCTCGATTTTGAGGATGTGCTCTGCACCGATTCAGCGAATGCCGCGCCAAGTACGTGGAGCTCGGAACTGATTGGACGCGGGACAAAGAAGTCCATGGTAAGCATTGGCTCGCAACGGGCCAACCCGGCGACCGAGCTGATGCTTGCAAGCATGTTTGGAGTGGTCAATGCCCAGGACCCGGCGAGTTCCATGTTGCCATTTCATTTTGTCTGGGATCAGCCTTCGAAACGGCCCAGTGCATTTTCAAAGGAGGTGAGCAAGATCCCGCAGTCCTTGATGAAGCAGGCACGGGTGAAGAAGCGCGAGAAAGCTCCATGGGCGCTTGAAGTGAACGGTGAGTACTATCTGCTGGAACGGTTCGTTCAAAAATCCAAGGCCTACGGCGTGCTTGCGGCGCAGCGACGCAGTTTTGGCAATTCGGGCAGCCAGGTATGGCTGGTGCTTGCGGGCTTGAGTGGACCTGGCACGGCGGCGACGGCCCGGTTTATCGAAGACGATGAGCTGTCTCTGCCTCGGATTGAGAGGGGAAATCACTCGAACGTTTTGTGGATGGCTGTGGAGGCAGACGTGGAGTTGATCGAAACGCCCGGAGACAACCGCATCATCGGAGAGCCGCGAAAGCTCTGCGATCCGCAAATCTGGGAGCCGCCATCGGCGCAGTAATCAAGCCGATCGCCCTGGGGAAACGTTGCAGACCATCGAGCTTTCCCTCAGCGCCTAAACCCCATTGATTCAATTGGCATTATGCGGCATCCGCTGCGGCGGATGCCCGTGCCCTTTCAAGCCCGGTCTGCCGTCAATGAAAAAATGCTTCAGATTTTTCATTTCATGAACACTCCTGGGTAAGGCCGTCCTTCGGTCGGCGATCGATTTCTTCTTGCCGGCGGCGGTGCGGGAAGCCATCGGGGGGCGCATGTTAGAGAAGGCGGATGAAGCAGGCCAGGCAACCAGGGTTTGAAGGGCGGCGGCCTTTTTGCGGATGCTGACCTCAACCAATCAATTAAGACTTGATATTTGACAGAAATAAACTTGCCCAAACGATTTCGCATTTGCGACAATGGCTCACTGGTTCGGTAACTTCCCTGTCTTCATTGAACCTTGGCTAACCGGCATGATCGGATTCGCAGGCGACAATCTACTTTCCCCGTCATCTCCCGCGATTCAAAAAAAAGACCGGTTTGGAACGATGTACTCTTCTCGTTTTCAGGATCGGGCAAATCAGGCACAAGGACGAGCCTGAGCGCATTACGCCTTGCCAAAGCTGTCAAAAGGGAATGGCTTGGCGATCATACAGGCATCTTCTTAGTTCAGTTGGACTAAAGCAGATCGAAAGGGGCGTTTTCAGTGAACCCTCCTCTTCGTTCCATCGCCGTTCTTGCAGCGGGAGTCTTGTGTTTTGCACCGTGCTTTGCGGCAGGCGCCGGACGGGCGCTGGCCGCGGGCGCTCCTCCTGTGCCAGGGCAGGAAACTGCCGCGCCAAGCTCTTCGCCCCCGACGGCGATGATCGCCATTCCTGGCCCCCTTCGGCCATTTATGCGCATGGCCGGAATCAGCCAGGAGGTTACGGCTGCCGAGGTTCTGCCCCTGTTTGCCCGCAATGTGTCTTTGTGGGGCTTTGAGGGCAACAAGCCAACAGAGTACCTGATGCTGATTTCGCGCTATGTGCAACTGGCGCGAGAACTGCAGGCACTTGCCGGCGATGACGGAAGAATCCGGGTGGGGAATTGCGATGACGCGGGACGGCTGATCCGGATTCTCGGATACAAGTTTGAAGACGGATGCAGTATGAAGGGCGCCACGCTGATGACGGCTGATCCGGAGCGTGCGTTTCTCACCGTCGATTCAGGTTTCCCCCTGACGGTTCTTGAGGAGGATCTGCAAAAGGGGATCCCGTTCTCGTATGCATATCCTGCAACTGCTGTCCCGGTTCTTTTCTCTGAGCGGACGTGGACGGCCCTCAGTCCAGGGAATAGCAAGCGAGGAAACGATCTGCTGTCAGCCCTGTTGCGAGACCGCGATGTGGACCATCTCTATTCGGCCCTGGCCAAATGCGATAGCCAAACAAGGTTTGCGCTCTTCCGGTCTCCGGGATTGAAACGGCTGCTGCCTAACGCGTCGGCACTCGATTTTTACGGGAGCTGGATCTCGATTCGCTCCGGTGAAGTGATGGTGCCTGGCGGCGAAAACGCCGCGGCGGCCTGGAAGGATCTGGTAGGCGCGAGTCCAAAGTCGCAAGGAGACTTTGTGGATCGCCTGCTTGAGAAGGATCGAGGCTGGCTGGCGGCGTATTTTGATGCGATGGCGCGCGTGAGCGCGGCGCAGCAGGCGCATTTTGTGGAATCCGATCGTTTGAAGCGCCTGTACGACGCCTATCGTGAGGGCTCGCGCAACTTGCACAACACCGCGGCCGAGGGCGTTTTCCCGCGGAACGCAGGACTGCTCGTCCTGATGACGCGTACACGGTGGCAAGCAGACGGCGAACCGCAGGTTCCGGGCAGCCTGGATGCATGGAAGGAAGTTTTGAGCCACGGCCCGAACGCGGATGCCAGACACACCGGTGCGTCCAACTTCCACGCTTGGAATGACCCAGAGCAAATGCTGGAAATCATGGTGTCCTCTTCCGTTTCTGAAACTGATGATGCCAACCCACTGCAAATTTACCTGGTGGTGAGTGCGATTGACGGAGGCAGACCAGCGGGAAGCAAATTGTCGGATGCGACGGTAAGGCTGCTTGGCGACAGGTTTTTTGAATTCAACAAGTGGTATCCGATTTTTGCCGAATTCCCGGTCCTGGACGATTCCGCGATTACCGGTTTCATTGAAGCGGCCAGCCGCATCGACAAGATCGGCAATCCGGCGTTGCGCGCCAATGCTCTCGGGGCCTTTCAGGCCGACGTGGGGCTGTGGCAGATTTTTGCGCGGCAGAGACAGATCCACGACAAAGACTTGAATTCCTCCTGGAAAAGCACGATTCAGCCATTCCTGAATATCACCTCGCCGGTCGAGCTTTTTGATGCATCACGGGCTTCGCTTGAGTCGGTCCTTGTTGCATGCGGAGGGGACGCACATCTTCTTCCCGAGAACCAACTGGTTGAATTGCTGGCAGGCCCTCCTCAGAAGACTCCCGACGGACGCCGGGTGCACGAAGAATTGGCGCGCAGAATCCGAGCTGTGCTGGATGATGAGCGCCTTGTTTCGCTCGATACCCTTTTTGGGCTCTATGACGGCCTCGAGGACGTAGCACACGGAAAAGCCTCCGGAAACACCCTGCTTCCGCTGGCGGCGGAGTTGCGCGAGTTCGAGATGCCGCGTCCAATTTTCTCCGGCAACGAAAAATCTTCCTGGGCTCCGGTCGTGTACACCAGCCGCCATGCCGAGTTGCAGGTGCGAACCGATCTGACGCAGATTCTTCGCGCAGGAGGGTCGCCGGCTCAAATTGAGGCGGCGCGCGGGCTTCTTACTCCTTTTCTGCGCGACACGCTCGTAGGTTTTAATTACGCGTACTACGAACCGCCGGGCGCGCAGGTTCTGCACAACAATCCACTTTTCGTGCGTTCCCACGACTTTACTGCGTCGTCGGTGCAGGGCATTCAGCACGTCTGGGGTTCTCCTGAACTGATCGGCGTGGGCGTTACCGCCGGTGGCGGCGCTTATCTGTTGGGTTCGCTCGCGGATCTACCGTATGCACTGGCGTCAATGGAGGAGGACTTTATTGCTCCCGCGAAGGTGCAGGCATTGATCTGGCAGCAAATCGTGCCGGAGTTCCTCGTGAATGCAGTGGTGCCACGCTGGTGGGGAGTTGCGCCGGGAGAGATGCACGCCGCCGCGCTTTATCAGCGGGCTGGCGAAGAGCTCCTGATCCAATCTGCATCGGATGCTGCGCTGCGGGAAAAAGTGCTGGCCATTCTTTCCGATCGAATGCCACCCGCCGGGCTGGAGATGGCGGCCGAGGCATTGCAGGACCCGGAAACTGCGTCGGACCTGATCCATCACCTCCTTCCGGCAGACACGTTCTTCCTCACGGAAGAATTCCGGAAGAGATTTCCCGGCGACGAGCCTGCGTGGGGCAAGGCGGGCGGGGAGTTGGCGGCGGCGGTCAAACGGGATCCGGAATGGGCCAGCCCCGAGCTGATCGCCAGGGATTTTGGCGTGCCGCACCTCGAGATGGCCCAGAGCAATCAGTGCACGCTGCTGAACACGGCCATCTTTCCAGCTTCAGGCGCCTTTGATGGAAGGCTTTTTGGAGAGTCGTGGGAGTCGAGCAATCTTTACTGGGCGCGCGTGGCCGATGAAATGGGCTATTCGCCCGCAATGCTCAATATCCTGGTTCCAAATTTGACGCGGACCATGGTGGCCAACATTTTTGCAACGGAAGTGAACGATTGGCCGGCATTGCTGCGGGCACTCAATGAAACCGGAGAACAATTCCGCAAGGGCAAGATCACGGTACAGGGCGCTCGCACCATGGCGGGACAGATGGATGGTGTGCCGGTGGCTACGGCGACCGGCATGAACCGCTAAACGGGTTTTTGCGGGCGCTCCACTGGGTTCGAGCTTGAAGTGGATGACGATGCGGCAGATGCAGAGAAGAGGCAGAGGATGAAGGGACCCCACGCGATGATTCCCAAAAGAATAACGTATGCATGTCTGAATGCAGGCGTAGTCCTGTTGTTGCTGCAGGCTGCGGTGCAACGCCCGGCGGCACAGGATGAAGAGGCATCGCGCTTCCGCATGAACGTGGTGCTGGTGGAGCTGAACGTTGCCGTTACCGACAGCAAGGGCAACTACATCACCGGCCTTCGTCCTGAAGACTTTGCCATCACAGAAGACAACATCCAGGAAAAGCTCGCGAACTTTGAAGAGGGCGATGAATCCATCCGCAAGAGCAATGTGCCCGACCCGCTTGCAACACCGGTGGACCGAGACCCCGAGCCAGTCGAAGCGAAGGCCATGGGAGCCGAACCTCCGGCGCCGACGCATACACTTGCAGGCCAAACCGTGCCGGGATTCGGCGGAGCCAATGTCTTTGTGCTCTTTGACACCAGCAACTATATGTACAGGAGCTTTGTGTTCGCGCAGGATGCGATCGCCGATTTTGTGCGAACCATGCCCGATGCAAGCAAGATCGCATTCTATTCCTACAGCCGGGATCTTTCGCGCGCGGCGCTGCTTACTGAAGACCGTTTCAAGGTGGTGAATGGCGTGCGCAGCACCGTGGCTGGAGACGATGCCGCGCTCTACAACTCGCTTTTGTTGACTGTGAAGGACGCCGCGCCGTTGCAGGGACGCAAAGCGATCGTCGTGTTTTCGAATGGCCCTGACAATGCGAGCTCAGTGCCGCCGGAGGATGTAGCCGAACTGGCCCAGTCGACGGGAACGCTGATCTACATTGTGAGCACACGGCAGGCCGAGTCGGAGCCGGTTTCTTCGGCAGCGTTTGAGCGCATGAGCAAGGCAACCGGCGGCAAAGCCTATTTTGCGCGCAACTGGCGCGAGGAGAAGCAGGCGTTCGCATCGATCCGGGACGATCTGAATCATTTGTACACATTGGCCTACTATCCGCAGGCCAACCCGAATCGTGGCTGGCGCACCATCAAGGTAAAGCTGGTGGGCAAGAACCTTGAAAAATATCACCTGCGCACCCGCGATGGGTACAGCCTGCAGCAGCAGACTGAAGTCACGACGGAAGCCGACGCGACGCCCGAGCCCAATCCCGCAAAGCAGCAGTAAGCCACGCGATGACTTTGCAGAACGGCCTCAGCTGCGATCACAGCTGAGGCCGTTTGAACAAGAGGAGCTCAAGCGAGCCGCTAGGAGAACCGCGTCCGACGCCACAAAAGCGTTCCGCACACGAAGAGCGGTATCAGCGTGCCGGCGACCAGAACCAAGGTCCAGGGCAGGCTTATGGAGATCTGCTGCGCACGCGTGCCGAGGGCGAGCCATACAAACACACCCACCGCGGAGCACATGATCAGGATCTCCCACCAGGTTCGTTTGTGTGCCTTTCCGGCGTGCGGATCGTCGCCGGCAACGACCGCGGTCACCGCTTGCGTGTCAAGGCCATAGCGGTCGCATTCGCGATTCATGGCAGATTTCCAGTTCACCAACTCCGAGTCACCCGGATCGGCCATGCTGATGGCGAGCGCGCCGAGAATCATGATGCTGGATCCGGCGAAGATGAGCAGCTTTGCGGAGGGGTTGAGGCCGGCCATCTCACCGAAGACGAGCGCACCCCACGCGAGGCCCCAAAGCTGATTGGTATTGGAGAGCGGGATTCCGCGGCCGATGCCGATATATTTTGCGGCGTATTGCTGGAAGAGATCGCCGATGACCCAGCAGAAACCGCCAAGGAAGGGCCAGAAGAGCATGGGGCGGGCGCGTTGCAGTTCGTGGAACAGCGGGCCTACGCCGCCGGTGTTGATGGCGGTGAGAAGGAAGACAGTGCCCAGTTCGCCAAACGTGAAGATGGTGACGAACGAAAGCGGATTCATGCCGCTGATGTAAGCCTTGCGATAGGGAATGTACATGGTGCCGAGCAGGACACCAGCACCGAGGGCCGCAATGATGCCGACAGCGGCCTTGCCTGGCGTGTCAGAGTGCTGTGCCGTGGCGACTGCGAGAATTGCCGCGCCACCCACGATTGCGCATGCGCCGCCCAGCACCTTTGACCAGCCCTTGAAACCGGAACCACGCAGTTCCTTGAAGAGCAGCCATCCCCAGAAGAGTCCGACCAGACTATTTGTATTCCAGAGGGGAAAGGCGATGGCGAGTCCGACGTTGCGAACCGCAAAGATGGTGAGGGTATTGCCGACGGCCCACAACATTCCGGCCAGCAGCGCCCACACAATCAGGTGGGGTTTTTCGACGAGGTCCTGAAATAGAAAGCCAGTGCCCTTGAGCAGCGTGGGAACGGTCCAGCGCGCGACAAATGCGCCCATCACCATGCCCATGGAGATGATGAAGGGCGAGAACCCAGCGTTGACCAGCTTGGTTGGCGCTTCGGCGCTGCCCAGCCAGACGGCCGCGGCAAGCCCGCAAAATACACCAAGTTTGTGCAGCGAAAGCGTTGACTGCTGATAGTGGGAATTGCCGCTCACTCGTTTACCTCAGGGTCATGAGAAGTGTGGTGCCCAGGATGAGAATGCCGACAGGCACCCAAAGGTGAACATCGGTGAGGATGCAGAACAGGGTGGATCGTTTCATATGTTGGCTCATGCGTTGACCTCTTCCAGCCTGACCGGCCTGTTTTCGTCGTACGATTTGCGTGCAGCCAAGGCCATGACCACGGGAATGCGTCCGTCAATGCCGGTTACCAGCGTTGGCTTGCCTTCAAGCACGGCTTGCGTAAAGGATTTGAGTTCCAGAGCAAAGCTCTCGGTGTAGCGCTCCATGAAAAAGTTGAGAGGAAGATCTCTGTGCACGGTGCTTCCATTGCTGACAATGGCCTGGTTGGGATAGCAATTGCCGATTTCGATTTTTCCAGCACTGCCCAGGATCTCAACACGTTGGTCATAACCATAGACCGCTTTGCGGGAGTTGTCGATGGTTGCGATGACACCGTTGCGAAAGCGCATGAGAATCAAAGCGGTGTCGAGATCGCCGGCCTTGCCGATCTCCGGGTCAACCATCACGCCGGCGGACGTGTAAATTTCTTCCACTTCGTCGCCCATGAGGAAGCGGGCCATGTCAAAGTCGTGAATGGTCATGTCAAGAAACAATCCGCCGGAGGAGCGGATATAGCTGATGGGCGGAGGCGCAGGATCGCGGCTCACGATGTGCATCAGGCTGGGCTTGCCGATTTCACCGCTCTCAACCGCGTGGCGCACACGGACGAAGTTTGCGTCGAAGCGCCGGTTGAATCCAATCTGCAGTTGAACGCCTGCGGCCTCGACCGCGGCGAGCGCGGCATCGATCTTGCCAAGATCAAAGGCAATGGGCTTCTCGCAGAAAATGTGCTTGCCGGCCTCGGCGGCCTTGACAATCAGTTCCGCGTGCGTACCCGTAGGGGAGCAGATAAGCACCGCATCAATGGCGGGGTTTGCGAGGATTTCATCCGCCGAATCGGTCACCGTGGGAATGCCGCAGTGGGCGGCGAGCGCCTGCGCGGCCTCACTATCGATGTCGGTTACCGCGAGAATTTTGGCTTCAGGCAGGCGGAACGTAAGCGTCTCAGCATGCACACGGCCAATGCGGCCGGCGCCTATGAGTCCGAAATGAATTTGTTTCGACATTGTGCCCTCGCACGAAACAGCTGGAACTTGACGAGCTACTGACGGCGTTTTTCAACGAAATGTTGTGGCCTGCACCTACTCGAATTCGCAGGGAAACACCAGGCCAAACGCCACACACGAAATACGCAAGAATGATTCAGGAAAAATTGGATTCGATGGAGCGAATGTATTCGCGGTTTCGCTGCGCGCTTTCTTTGGGCGTGCCCATGCCGGGCAGAACGTCCTGTTCGACCAGGGCATAGCCCTGGTAGTCTTGCGCACTGAGCCATTTGAGGAGCGCCGGAAAATCGACGCACCCTTTACCCAGCTCGCAGAAAAGGCCGTGGCGCAGGCCAGTGAAGTAGTCCCACCCCTCGGCACGCGAACGGCGAGCGAACTCCGGCTCAAGATCCTTGAGGTGAATGTACCAGATGCGATCTTTGAACTCGTTGAGTGCGGCGACGAGGTCCACATCCTGCGAACCTGTGCCGTGGTAATAATGGCCGGTATCAAAGACGAGGCCGAGCCGCTCGGGGTTGGTCAGCTCAAGCAGGGTGGCAATTTCTCTTGGCGTTTCAACATAGCCGGCGCAGTGATGATGAAAGACGGTACGAAGGCCGGTTTCTTCAAAAACAGCTTTCGCAATCTGATCGGCGCCGCTCGCAAATGTCTTCCACTCCGCCGGCGTGAGACCATCAGAGGGAGTGACGCGGCCTGCAATGCGCGTCCTCGCGGGATCGGTGCCGTTATCGTCTGCAAGCACGAGGAACGGCGCAGGAGTCGCTGCGACTGCGGCCAGCAGGCGCGCAGTCTTCAGCGCCGCAGCCACGCCCTCAGCATGAGCAGCGGGATACTTCATCGCCACGGGAACGAACGCGCCCAGCATAACCAGGTTACGCTTCTTGATCTCCTCGTTGAGCGCAGTAGGGTCCGTGGGCATGTAGCCCCAGTCGCCCATTTCTGTCCCGGTATAGCCGGTCTCAACGAGTTCGTTCAACATGCGGTCAAAAGGAATTTGCTGGCTTGTGTCCTGGTGCTCCAGCGTGCCCCACGAGCAAGGGGCATTCCCAACGTGCAAGGTCTTCATGCTTTCTCCTTAGAACTTCCGGCTCCAATCCCTCGGCCAGCGTTCAACAATCACCTTGGTCTGCGTGTAGAACTCCACGGCGTGGTGCGCCTGTGCGTGCAGGTCGCCGAAGAAGCTTTCTCCCCAGCCGCTGAACGGGAAGGTGGACATAGGCGCTGCCACTCCAACGTTGATACCGACGTTGCCCGCGTTGACCTCGTAGCGGAAGCGGCGGGCGTTGGCGCCGTCTGTGGTGAAGATGCACGCCATGTTTCCATAGCTGCGCCCGTTCACCAGCGCGATTGCTTCCTCAATGGTCTGGGCGTGCATCAGGCTGAGGACCGGCCCAAAAATTTCAGTACGCGCGGTTTCAGAATCCGGAGGAACGTCATCGAGGACGGTGGGCGCAACGAAGTAGCCGTCTTCGTAGCCCGCGATCTTTGCAGCGCGGCCATCGGTCAGAATGCGCGCGCCATCGTGCGCTCCCTTGGCGATAAGGCCTTCAATGCGCGTCTTGCTCTCGGCGGAGATCACCGGGCCCATTTCAACGCCGGCGGCGGCGCCATAGCCCACTTTGCGGCTGGTTGCCGTGGCAACAATGCGCTCAGTAAAGCTGGGCCGTGCATCGCCCACGGTAATGGCAACGGAAGCGGCAAGGCAACGCTGTCCAGCGCAGCCAAAGGCGGAGTCGGCAAGAATACGCGTGGTCATCTCCATGTCGGCATCAGGCATCACGACGACGGGATTCTTGGCTCCTCCCTGGCATTGTGCGCGCTTGCCATTGGCTGCCGCGCGGCTGTAGATGTAGCGGGCGGTGGCAGTGGAGCCGACAAAGCTGACCGCGCGAATGGCGGGATGATCGAGAATTGCGTTCACCGTTTCGCGGCCGCCATTCACCAACTGCAGCACGCCGGGCGGGAAGCCTGCCTTCTCAAATAAATGGAAAAGCTTTTGCGAAGTGATGGGCACACGCTCTGAGGGCTTGAGCAGAAAGCAATTGCCCGCCGCCACCGCGTAGGGAAGAAACCAGAAGGGAATCATTCCCGGAAAGTTGAACGGCGTGATAGCGGCGACGACACCGAGCGGCTGACGGATCATGTGCTCGTCAATGCCGGCCGCGATGTCTTCGTTGTTGACGCCCTGCATCATCATCGGCATGCCGCAGGCAGTCTCGACGTTCTCAATGGCGCGCTGCATTTCGGCGCGGCTCTCGGGGAGAGTTTTGCCGCACTCGTTGGTGATGGCCAGCGCGATGTCTTCACGATTGGCGTCGAGCAGGGCGCGCAGCTTGAAGAGAGGAAGAATGCGATCGCCCACCGGAGTGCGACGCCAGTCGACAAATGCGCGCGCGGCAACGTCGGCGGCTTCATTCACCTCGGCCGCCGGCGAGAGCGGCACCTTTGCCAGCACCTTCGTCGATGCGGGGTCGAGGACATCGAGCGTCTGCCCGGCAGCGGAAGTGCGCCAGGCGCCATCGATGAAATTCTGCAGTTGGTCAATCATGTTGGCATTCTCCTCAGAGGTGATGGCGTTCGCGCTTGCGCGCCTCTTCATAGCATGCGCGGGCCTTGCGCACGCTCTCCATTTCAGAAACTTCGGCAACGGCTACGTCCCACCAGGAGTCATAGCCGGGCACGGCCTGCGAGGTGTCGGTCTCGACCACGATCACGGTGGTGCGGCCGAGCGTCTTCGCCTGCTCGAGAGCTTTTTTCAATTCGTCCAGCGTAGAGGCTTTGATCGCGTGTGCGCCGAGCGAGCGCGCATTGGCCACGTAATCCACCTTGATCTCGTCGCCATCCATCAGCCCTGAAGCCTGCGAGCGGCTGCGGTAGCTGGTGCCGAAGCCTTGCTGACCGAGCGAACGGCTCAGTGCGCCGATGCTGGCAAAGCCGTGATTGTCGACCAGGACGATGATGATCTTGACGCCCTCCTGCACCGAGGTCACGATCTCCGACGGCATCATCTGGTAAGTTCCATCGCCGAGGAACACGTACACCTCGCGGCTGGGATCTGCGACCTTGGCGCCCATTGCGCCGGGAATCTCGTAGCCCATGCAGGAGTAGCCGTACTCCATGTGATAACCGTTGGGCGTGCGCGTGCGCCACAGCTTGTGCAGGTCGCCAGGATGGCTGCCTGCGGCTGAGAGCAGGACGTCGCGCGGGCCAGCAGCCTCCCACATCGCGCCGATCACTTCGCTTTGCGCGGGCCGGCCGGGATTGTTGAGATGGAAGAGGCGATCGACTTCCTCTTCCCACTCGGCTTTGAGTCCGGCAACTTCAGCGGCATATTCCTTGCTCACGTGCAGCGTGGGCAACGCAGCAGTGAGCTGCTCAAGCACGACTCGTGCATCGGCAACGACTGGGATGGCGCCGACCTTGTAGGCGTCGAATTCAGCGGTGTTGATGTTGACGAAGCGCACGTCGGGATTCTGAAATGCAGTCATCGATGCGGATGTGAAGTCCGCATAGCGTGTACCGATGCCGATCACGAGGTCGGCCTTGGCGGCAAGGCGATTGGCTGCCAGTGTGCCGGTGGCGCCGATCGCGCCCATCGATTGCGGATGGTCCCACGCGAGCGAACCTTTGCCCGCCTGCGATTCACCAACCGGAATGCCGGTCTTTGCGACGAATTTGGTGAGCGCTTCGGATGCTTCACTCATCAACACGCCACCCCCGGTGACAATCAGCGGCCTGCGGCTGGCGCTGATAGCTGCCACTGCACGTGCAAACGAAATCTTGTCCGGCTCGCCACGGCGGATAAGCCACACCCGCTTGCGGAAGAGCTCTTCGGGATAATCGTATGCTTCGGTCTGCACGTCCTGCGGAAGCGCCAGCGTCGCCGCGCCGCAATCGGAGGGAGACGTGAGCACACGCATCACCTCAGGCAGTGCGGTGATGAGCTGCTCGGGACGATAGATGCGATCCCAGTAGCGCGACACCGGCTTGAAGCAGTCGTTGACGCCGATGTCCTGTGTGGAGGGCGACTCGATTTGTTGCAGCACGGGCGCAACGTTGCGGCGCGCGAAGATGTCGCCGGGCAACAAAAGCACGGGCAGGCGATTAATAGTGGCCAGGGCCGCGCCGGTGATCATGTTTGTGGCGCCGGGGCCGATGGACGAGGTGCATGCAAAGGTGCGCAAGCGATTCGAGGCCTTGGCATAGGCGGCGGCCATGTGCACACCGGACTGCTCGTTGCGCACCAGGATGTACTTGAAGTCGGGATTCTGCTGCAGAGCCTGCCCGATACCGGCCACGTTGCCGTGACCGAAGATGCCGAGCATGCCGGCGAAGAATGTGTGCTGCTTTCCATCCCGCTCGACGTACTGATTTTTCAGGAAAAGAATCAGGGCCTGCGCCATTGTCAGGCGACGCGTAGTCCTGGTCTTGCTTGCTGTTTCGCTCACTTTGTCACCATCGGCAGGCGCGGGTCTTTGTCTTGCCATGTGCCCCGCACCCATGCGTAGTTCGGATCGTCTGAAGCGGCCAGCGAACGTGCCGAGCCCGCCAATGCATTCAGGTAATACACGTTGTAGCCATGCGCGGCCACCACTGGATGATACCCCTCGGGGATGAGCACCAACTCGCCGTCGCGCACCGTGAGCGTTTCGTCGATGCGGCCGTCGCCCGTGTACACCTTTTGCACGGCGAAGCCTTCAGGCTTGTCGATCCGGTAGTAGTAGATTTCTTCGAGGTCGACTTCCCCCGGAGGATTGTGCACGTCGTGCTTGTGCGGCGGAAAGCTCGACCAATTGCCAGCGGGCGTGAAGACTTCAACGATGATGAGGCGATGCGCGGGAAAATTCGGCGGCAACATGCTGTTGATCTGCCGCGTGGCATTGGCACCGCCGCGGATCTCGATCCCCACAGTCTCCGGCGTGACCAGGACCGGCGGATATTCGACTTCTGCTTTGCTGTAACAAAAAGCCAGATCGCAATCCGAGTCGGCCGTTACCATGAACTTGGTGTTGATGGGCAGATAGAGCGTGAAGGGAAGGCCGTCAAAAACAGTTGCTCGCTTGCCGAACCGCTGCCACTCGCCGCGCGAGCTCTTGACCGAGCAAATGCCGCCGAGCACCACGATGGCCAATTCCGTGCCGGCCGTCTCTCCGCTAAAACTCTCGCCCTGCTCAAGCCGGCGAGACTCAAACGAAAGAAATTCAAAGCCAAAACTCTCAATCCGGTTCCGGAATTTCTCCGGACTGACCAGAAGTTCACTCATGATCCCTCGCATGGGCCGTTCGATTCGTGGACCTTCAGGCGGCGTCTCCGGGGTCAACCCCTCCCCTACGTTTCCTGCGCTTCAGGGTGCAATCGTAGACGATTTTGGGACGAAAATGCACACGTGTGCACCCGCCTCAAAATCATCCACCTCAAAGGCCTGACCTGTCAATAAGAAAGGCTGAGAAGGACGGCGTTTTCACCCTTCGATTTCTCCCTCATCTGTGCTCCAATAATCATTGCCGTAGCAGGACAACGG
>Ga0224557_1001189_pt1 | contig 26003 bp, 22 predicted proteins | sample 714S31014metaG_FD_180677 | JGI IMG/M metagenome (GOLD analysis project Ga0224557, IMG submission 180677) | Peat soil microbial communities from Stordalen Mire, Sweden - 717 S3 10-14 | ecosystem: Environmental > Terrestrial > Soil > Wetlands > Peat | place: Sweden: Norrbotten County, Stordalen... | reverse complement strand
AAACAGGTTCGTGCCTGTCTTGTCGGTGAGATTCACCGTGTACGTCCCGACCCGCAATTCCTCCGCTTCGACAGTGACAACGGCCAGATTCGTCCCGGCACGGTCATTCTCATCCAAATCGGCACGCCCCGTAGCACCCGCGGGGGCGTCGTTGGTGGGGGCCAGCAAAATGTCTTCTCCAAACTCATGGTGGAATCGGTTGGTCGGGGTATTGAAGGTGCCGACAAGATCAACGACCGCGTTGGAGTCCGCGACAGAGATACCTACGACGTTTGTTGGACTCAAGCCATCCGGCAGAGAAAAGCTTCCGTTGCCGATGGGGATCACCATCAACTCGTTAGTCAAATTCGGGAGTGCGATCGGGAGCGGGATTGGCCAGTGCGTCCAGGTATGGTTCGTAAATATCGGGACAGTGAAAGTCCCGAGATCGTACGTGTTGGTCGCTTCGTCGGTGACGCTGACCGTGTAAACGCCACCGAACAGCCCTTCCGTGCTCACGTGGAGATTGGACGAGTCCATCCCGACGAAGACTTCGGGGAATCCCAGCACGGCCAGCCCTGACGCACTCACCGGCGCATTGGTGGTGGCCGTAAGCACGGCGATTCGGGGCAAAGGATCAACTGTAATCTGGCCGTCCGCAGCGCTGGTAGCCAGGATGAATCCGCAGGGAAACGCCAGGATGGACATCAAAACCTTCAAGAATTTAGTGAGCATACGCCTTCTCCCCTCCAACCAGAGTTTTGCCGCCCGCAACGGTGTCGACAATACGCAAACCATAAGGCAAGTCAAGGTCGAATTCCCTCTGAGACCCAGCAATAATCAGCCCGGCAACCGAAAGCACCTTCCGATGCCCCACGATCGATCATTGGTGGCGCGACAGAACAACTCTGTCGTCGCGTTACGGGGTCACACTGAGGTTTTTGTTTCCCAACTCGAAGTAGACCTGCTCCAACAGCACATCGGTCTGGTTCGTTCGACGTTCCATCGGGGCGAGGTCCGTGTACTCCGCGCGCGCCTGCGTGAGCATCTGCCGCGTGAACGCCGCGGAAGCGGAGCCAGAATCGCCGTAGCGGGAACCACCGCTGCCACTCGTGCTGTAGTTGTAGTTCATTGTCTGCACCGGGATGTCGCCTGTGCCATTGATGATCGGAAAGGAGCCGACGGGGCTGTTGAACGTGGTGTTGCCATCGATCCAGATCGGACCGGTACTAGCGCCCGTGATGTTGAACCAGTCGATCATGTTCCCGCAGTTCAGGAACGAAAGCTGGCCCGTGAGGTTGGCGGCCGCGAAGCCATTCCCGGTGGCCCGGCTGAAATCGTCGTTCCCGATGTTCTCGACCATCTTCGTGTCGAGGAAGGTAACCGTGCTACTGCCGCCCACCTGGAAAAGCGTCTGGCCGGTCGTGTTCGCCGCTTCGTTGTAGGAGGTTTCCACGTAAAGCTGGCCACCGTTGTTGCAGATGTAACCGACCGTGTTGTTGCCGCCGTCCGATTGAATGAACCGCACTTTGCCCCGTCCACCGAGGATGATGTTGGAACCGCCGGTAAACGGCGGGGTGGCCGTCGCTCCGTAACTCAACCCGGAGAAATCCAATACGGTATTTGGGCAATCGCCGAGGTAGGCGTTGGCCGACACGCCGCGTTGCATGTTGCTGGCTCGTAGATAGACTCGCGCCGTGGTGCTGCCGACACCGGAGACCGCCATGATGTTGCCCGCCGAGCCGTTGTTGCCCTCGAAATCAATATGCGAGAACGTCGCGTGCGATGGGTACGGTAGCGAGAAGATCGTGCCGCCGCTGGATCCATTCCAAACCAACCGGGTAAACGGCCCGTCGCCAACGATACGCACATCCTTGTTGGGCGGAATGGTCACTGTGGAGTTAAGAAGAGTGTTGTGGTTCGAATCAAATACCGCCGAAGGGATGTGGAACACGGAACCGTCCGCCGCGCCATTGATACTGCTCTGGAGCGAGGCGGAGGTCACGCCCGTTGTCATCTCAAAGACGGTGCGATGCAGGTTGGTCGCCTGTAGGGGTGGTGACGGCAACGTGTACGTGAGCAAGGAGCGATCGACGACGTAGTTGTCCACCAGGTTCGTGCGCATCGACGTGCCGCCGGAGACTGCGAGCCAATTGGAGATCGAGTTGGTGTTGCCGACCGCAATCAGATCGCCCCAGTTGCCGTTGTAGAAATAAATCGTCGCGTTGGTCGTCAAGGTGGAGTTGTCCAGCATGACCACCGGCCCGTACTGGCCCATGCGGTAAGGAATGTTCGACGGGTCAATCACGGTGTTGCCCTTCAACAGCAACTGGGTACCGGCGGTGCCCTGGTTGGTGGTTACGAGGAAAATACCGGACTGGTAGCTGACATTGCTGACCAGCGAGCAAAAGGCCGCGCCAGGATTGTGACTGAAGTCGATCCCGTTGTGCGTGAAGAACGAGTGGTACGCGTGGGCGTCGCCAAAGGCCACATTGATCGCGATGTTGTTACTTTCAAACATGCAATCCGTGAACCACGCGTCCAGCGCATTGAAGTTCTCCAAATCCACCCCCACAGCGTTGGTTTGGATGATGCACCGGACAAACTCGTCGTTGGAAAAGCCCAACCCGAAGTGTCCGCCATCGATGCCGATGCCGTCCGGCGCGGCGTTCTTGATGACCACATCCTCGAACAGGTTGTTGTTGTCGAAGACGCCGCTGCCCGATTGCTGACTGCTGGCCAGGACGGTGCGCGCTTTGCCGTTGCCATTGAAGGTCAGCCGCGCAAAGTAGGAGTTGGCCACGCCGTCGATGTGAAAGCATGAGGCCGCTCCCGAATTGTTGGCGTTATTATCGGTCGCCGTGCTGCCATCATAAATGAACCCGCAGGTATCGCGATTGAGCCCCACGATGGCCACGTTGATGCGCTGGTTTAGCCATGGCTTCCTGGTGACGCGACACATGCCGGGAATCAAGAGCACCGGCGAGCAGGTGCCCGTGCCCACCGCCGCCAGGGCGTTGGATACGGCGACGCTGTCGTCCGTCACCCCGTCGCAAGCGGCGCCCCACGCCATCACGTTCGTCCACGATGCAAACGGCCCGTACCATTCATTAAATAGTGTCGCGACCGGCAGCGTTTGAAACAATGAAGCCGCAAGGGTTGTCGCGCATGACTGCGCGCTGGCGGAGGAAATGTTGCCCACGTTATCGTAAGCCACGATCGTGTAACAATACTGGGTGCCCGCGGTCAACCCGCTGTCCGTATAACTGGTCCCCGTCGTCCTCCCCAAGAATAAACTTCCGCGATATACCAGGTATCCCGCCAGCCCGGAACCGCCGGCGTCAGTGCTGGGATTCCAAGATAGCGTGATCTGCGAGGAGGAATTGACCAGCACAGTCACTCCGCTCGAGAATGTAGGTGGCGTTGTATCGCCTGTCGTGCTTGCGCACACCTGCGCGCTGGCGGAGGAAATGTTGCCCACGTTATCGTAAGCCACGATCGTGTAACAATACTGGTTGCCCGCGATCAACCCGCTGTCCGTATAACTGCTCCCCGTCGTCCTCCCCAAGAATAAACCTCCGCGATATACCAGGTATCCCGCCAGCCCGGAACCGCCGGCGTCAGTGCTGGGATTCCAAGATAGCGTGATCGAGGAGGAATCGACCAAGACAGTCACACCGCTCGGTGCCGTGGGAGCCGTTGTGTCGACTAACGCCACAACCGGCGCGTCGATTGAATCATCTATCGTCGGCGCATCGGTAACAGTGGTACTATTAGCGGTGGTATTGTTGGAAGTTATGGACACCGAATTGGATTGTGTGCCGTCGGCTGAAGAAGCAACCACGGAAGCTGGAATTGGAAGGCCGATTGTTACGCTGCCGGAACCACCTTCCGCAAAGTTGCCGGGGAACTGAACCGCGAGATCGGTGTACGAATAGGTGCCCGGGTCCAACGGAGTGCCGTTGATCGTGACTGCGCTGAACTGGCAATCCTGATGCAACACCATCACGCTGTTACTGCCGAGAAGCGTCAAGGCGGCGGGAGTTTGAATGTCATAGCTGATTTCCAGAGTGCCATTGCCGATCGTAATGCTGCCGGTACCGAGCGAATTCACACCTGTGCCCTTGAGATAACCTCCCATGACCAGCCAGTTGCCACTGTACGGGTTATTCGCACTTTGAATATCCATCGAATTTGCCGGGTTCCAGCTGAAAAGACTGAGGTTCTGCCCGCCCGAGATCTGCGCGGTGATCACCAGACTGCCCGATCCCCAACCAAGGTTAACAAGCGAATTGGCTGCCACGGCGATTTGGCCGTCGATCGTATAGGTGTTGTTGTCTCCGACCTGCAGCCTGCCGCCATTAAGAATCAAGCCCGCATTCCCGTCCACACCGGGGAAACTCAGCGTCAACGGCGAAGTCCCTGTAAGCCGGAGCCTGGCGCCACTATCCAACGTGAGCGCGTCGCCCGGAAAGATCGCCGAGTCGTCAGGGGCATTCTGGACGAGGTCGCCCCCAAGAATTTCATATGTGTTTCCGGAAGTTGGAGTGGCGGAACCCGGCTGCCAGATGGCGTCGGTCCAAGACTGCGCTGTGTATGGCGAGTTACCGCTGGTTGTGTAAAGCGCTGCTTCGCTTGTTGTGGCGAGAACTAACGACGCCAAAAACCCTGCGATACGGCGCAACTCCAAAACGTGAGAGCTGTTCATGAATCACTACTCCTTCCAGCTTCGCGGCTGTAAGTACGTGCTTCCGGGGCACCGTCTCCGCTCCATCAACCAACTGCACCACGGCAACTCCCGCTGGCGGCGACGGTGATAGTAAAGGACCAAACGATACCGAGCTTGGTCTTCGGGAATCCCCCCTAATTGGATTCTCCGGCCATACCCTTTAGCCTTGAGTATGCCAAGAAACCAACGGGGATTCTTACAAAATCGTTACCGCCTGCAGAAGAGGTGCTTCCGTCGCATATTCCCTTCATAAATAAAAACGACGCGAAGGCCAAATGGCGACCTTTTGTCGCTACTGTCAATCCATCAGACAATTTGTCACCAATTAACCTGTCACACTCACAGAGCCAGATAGATCTCCCACGATGACCCCGCGATCATCAATTCAAATCGACCATTGGCAATCCGTCGACTTTCCGGGACAAAAGTCCAATTCCTCAACGGTGGTCTGCATTGCCACGTTACCGAATCGGCTACCGACCCTTCTAACCATCCCGATTCACACAGATCGCGTCATTGGTGGCGCTCGCAACTGCTGTGGCGGGAGGTTCGCGCAAGTGGCGGCCGGGGCCGTTCAAGATATAGAGCCCGGCGGTGAGATACGAAGCCGCCGAGATCAACAGCGCGTTGCGCATGCCCAGCAGGTCCGACACATTCGTGATGCCGAGTGCGGCAAACGGTATGAGGCCGAAGAAGCTCATGGCGACAATCGAGGAGACGCGACCGCGCATCGGGCCGGGCGCGCGTTCCTGCACGATGGTGTTCGACAGTCCCGCCAGCGTGGAAACACCGAGCGACAACACGACGAGCGAGCCCGCCGCGACAACGAACCGATGGGCTGTCGCCAGGCTGGTCAACGCCAGGGCAATACATATGACGGCCGCGAATAGTAACCTACGGCGGTATGCCCGGCGCACACCGAGCAGGCTGACCGAACCGGTGAGCGCGCCGATTCCAGAAACTCCCATGAGCATCCCCATTTTGCCCGGGCCGAGTTGCAGCACGTACTTGGCATACAACGGCACCATGACCATCATGACGGGGAACACGAAAATGACGGTCGCCACCAGGAGCATGATCATTGCGATGGTCGGTTTGTCGGAACGAACGTACGTGAAGCCATCCTTGATGGAACCGCGCCGTTGCGCCTCTTCATGGGCCGTCCCTTTGACGCGCGGGTGAATGGTCAACAACGCGACGATGAGCGCCACAAAGGAAAGCGCGTTGGCGTAGAACGCCGTCGCGGGTCCGGCGATGCCGATGACATAACCGGCGAGCGCCGGGCCGATCAGGCGTGTGCCGTGAAACACGGAGCGATCGACCGCAATCGCCGTGGCAATGTGGTCCTTCCCGACCAATTCCGGGACGAGCGCTGCCGCTGAAGGCATCTCAAAGGCGGTCGAGATCCCCAGGAAGAACGCCACGAGGATGATGTGCCAGATGTGGATCCGCCCGGTCGCCACGAGCCAACCTACCAGCAGCGCGAAACAAATCTGCACCACTTGCGTCACCAGCAGGATGGCGCGCTTGTCGTGACGATCGGCGAACGTTCCCCCCACCAACGAAAGGGCCACAATGGGAATGCTTCCCACGAACGTGACCATGCCGAGCATGACGGCCTTGTCGGTCAGCGTGGTCATGATCCAGCTTTGCGCCATCACCTGCATCCAGGTGCCCGTCATGGAAATGGCCTCCCCCGTGATGTAACGCGTGAACGGTCCGTTGCGGAACAACGTCCGGACGCTTTGGCTCCTGGATGACATTTCCTGGTTCACGAATATCCCGGTGATCGGGTCGGTGACTGTAGCGTGAAAACCGTCCTGTGTCCAAGGAGGAAGGGAGCAAAACAGGTTCGCCGGCAGAGGCGTTGTCGCGTGACTATTCACCGGCTGGATCACTCGCCGCTTGATTTTGTCCCGGGATTGTGAAAAAAGGTTGACACTTCGATGGGGAAAAATCTTAAGATTGCGCTTGGTTCGGATCACGGTGGCCTGGAACTCAAGAATCAGCTTCTCGGTTATTTGCAGAGCCGAGGCTTTTTCGTGCAGGACTGCGGTACGCACAGCAAGGACGCCGTTGACTATCCGCGCATCGCCTACACAGTCGCGCGATTGGTGGCGAGCGGGACCTGCGACCTCGGGATCATGGTGGACGGCGCGGGCATCGGGTCGGCGATGGCCGCGAACAAAGTCCGTGGCGTGCGGGCGGCGGCGTGTTACAGTGTCGCTTTGGCAAAGAATTCGCGCGAGCACAACGACGCCAACGTATTGACGCTCGGCTCGGGCCAGACCAATTTTGAAACGGCGAAGCAGATCGTCGAGACTTTTCTGGCGGGCGAATGTGTTGAAGAGCGGCATCGGAAACGGGTACAACTGATCAATGCAATCCAGGACGGACCAATCGAAACCGGAGCGCACCAGGCAACCTTGCTGGCAACCGTGGGAGAACCACGCGTGAGCGCTTCCCAGACCGACCTCGAACGCATCGCCAAGCGCGTGCAGGAGCTTCTCGCGTCCCAGGGCAATCCGCCGATCGCGGCCACGGTCTCCCGACCAGGACTTTCGCCCGCGCAGATCGCCCAACTTATCGACCATACTATTTTGCGACCGGACACCACGCGGGCGGACATCGAACAGCTTTGTCGTGAGGCGCGCCAGGCCAAATTCTATTCGGTTTGCGTCAATCCCACGTGGGTCTCGCTGGCGCGGCAGTTACTCGAAGGTACGAACGTCAAGGTTTGTTGCGTCGTCGGGTTTCCCTTGGGCGCGCAACCGCCGGAAACGAAGGCGATGGAAGCGCGCGCGGCCATCCGTGCGGGCGCGAAGGAAATCGACATGGTGATCAACGTCGGCGCACTCAAGAGCGGCGATGACGAGATGGTGTTGCGGGACATTCGTGGCGTGGTCGAGGCCTGCCGCGACGGCAGCGCGAAATGCAAAGTGATTTTTGAGACCTCGCTCCTGACCAATGAGGAGAAGGCGCGCGCTTGCGAGCTTTCCGTCAAGGCGCATGCGGACTTCGTCAAGACTTCCACCGGATTCAGCACGGGCGGCGCGACGGTGGAAGACGTGTCGCTGATGAGCCGCATCGTTCGCGACAAAGGGCTCGGCGTGAAAGCATCGGGGGGAGTGCGATCGCTGGCCGATTTACTGAAAATGGTGGCGGCGGGCGCGACGCGCATCGGCACGTCCAGTGGCCTGAAGATTTTGAAGGAAGCCTCCGGGGAAGTTGTTTCGTCGGAAGGCGCGAAGTATTAGATGACCCGAAAGGAATGAAACATGGCCGATCTACGTTCTTACATTTTTCTCGATAGCCTGCAGCCGCAGGTGGCGTCATTCTTCGCCACGGTCTCGCAGGGGTTCCTGCCGATCGCGGGACAGGCGTCGCTCTTCGTCGAGATTTCACCCGGCATGGAGATCAACCGCGTCACTGATGTGGCGCTTAAGTCCACGAAGGTGACGCCCGGTATGCAGATCATCGAGCGCTTGTACGGGATGCTCGAAATCCATTCGGAGTCACAAGCCGACGTGCGTCAGGCAGGCGTGGCGATCCTTGAAGCGCTCAATCTCAAAGAAGAGGGCCGTTACAAGCCCCAGATTTTCAGCAGCAGCATCATCCGTCGCATTGACGATTATCATACGATGCTCATCAACCGCACGCGTCACGGCAACATGATCCTGCCCGGTCATACACTTTTCACAATGGAATGCGCGCCGGCCGCGTATGCCGCGTTCGCCGCGAACGAAGCCGAGAAGGCCGCGGAAATCAACATCCTGGAAATTCGCGCGTTCGGCAGCTTCGGCCGCATCTATCTTGGTGGCGACGAGAAGGACATTGACGTCGCCGCGAAAGCCGCCGAGCAGGCGATCAACAGCGTCACGGGCCGCGAGATGAAGGGCAGTGGCGGCGGTTAGGCGCAATCAACAATTTGAACGAATCACAAATAACGTAAGGAGATCCGCACATGGCAGATGCATTAGGTTTACTCGAAGCACGTTCCTTCGCCGCAGTGGTGGAAGGGGCTGACGCGATGGTCAAGGCCGCCAAAGTCGAGCTCGTGGGCTACGAGAAGACCGGCGGCGGCTACGTCACGGCGGTCATTCGCGGCGACGTCGCCGCGGTGAAGGCCGCGACGGATGCCGGGCGCACGGCGGCCAGTCGCGTAGGCGAAGTGGTCGCGGTCCACGTTATCGCGCGTCCGCACGAGAATGTCGACACCGTCATTCCTCTGGGACGCGGCAACAAAGCTGCCAAGAAATAACAATTCACTCGGTGGACGGCGGGTCGTTTGCGCCAACGCGGCGGCCAGCAGTTTTACCGGGAGTTTTTGCTTATGAATCTTGGCAAAGTTGTCGGCACGGTCGTCGCCACGCAAAAGGAATCCAGCATGGATGGCCTGAAGTTCATGCTGGTCAGGCACGTGGACCCCGAAGGCAAGGAAACCGGCGGCCAGGTGGTGGCCGTCGATGCGATCGGCGCTGGCCCTGGCGAATTGGTACTGGTCGCCACGGGCAGCTCGGCGCGCCAGACCGCCGTAACGAAGGACCGTCCTTGCGACGCGGTCATCATGGCGATTGTGGACAGCTGGGAAATCGGCGGCACCGAGAAATATCGAAAGGATTAGCGCGCCATGGCTGGACTTAGCGACCAGGAAATTGATCTTATCGCACAGCGCATCGTCGCCGACCTCACCGGGCGCGGTGGCGCATCCGCACCGACATCCTCATCGTCGTCGGCCTCCGCTTCCGCTCCGTTGCGTGACATCGGCATCTTTGACACGATTGACGAAGCGGTCAAGGCGGCCAGTGTCGCTTTCTGCCAATTCGATCAACAGGGCCTGAAGAAGCGTAATGAGATCATCGCCTCGATTCGTCAATCGATGCGGGAACACGGTACTGCCCTGGCGCGGATGGCGTATGAAGAAACCAGTCTTGGTCGTTACGAGGACAAGATTCTCAAGAACCAACTGGTCACTGAGAAGACGCCAGGCACGGAAGATCTGCTGTCGCACACCGTCACGGGCGACGACGGACTGACGCTGACGGAGCCGGCACCGTTTGGAGTTATCGGCGCGATCACACCGACAACCAATCCGACCTCGACGATCATTAATAATACGATTGCGATGCTTTCGGCGGGGAATGCGGTGGTGTTCAATGTTCATCCGAACGCCCGGCGCGTCTCTTGCCACAACGTCGCGCTTATCAATAAAGCCATTGTCGCCGCCGGCGGGCCGCGCAACCTCATCACCTGCGTGGCGAATCCGACCGTTGAAAGCGCCCAGGGATTGATGAAGCACTCGGGCGTGCGTCTCGTCGTCGTCACCGGTGGCGGGGGCGTCGTGCACGCCGCGATGGCGAGCGGCAAACGCGCCATTTGCGCCGGGCCCGGCAATCCCCCGGTGGTCGTGGATGAAACGGCCGACATCGACAAAGCCGCGCGCGACGTCGTCTTCGGCGCATCCTTCGACAACAACATTATCTGCGCCGATGAAAAGGAATGTCTCGTCGTTTCCAGCGTGGCCGACAAACTTATCAAGGCGATGACCTACAACGGCGCGTACTTGATCACGAAGGAGCAGCTGGCTGCCGTTGAGAAGGTGGTGTTCAAGAAAACCTCCGGCTCGCGGCAGGAAGCGGAGATTGATCGTTCGCTCATTGGCAAGAACGCGAGCGTTATCTTGCAGAAGGCGGGGATTCGGTGCGACGACAGCATTCGCCTCGGTATCTGCGAAGTGGACCACGATCATCCCCTGCTCTGGACTGAGCAGATGATGCCGATTTTTCCGATCACGCGCGTGCGGGATGCCGACGAAGGCATCGATTTCGCGATGCAGTTGGAGCATCCGCGGCGGCACACGTTCGTGATGCATTCGGACAATCTCTCGAACCTCAGCCGCATGGCGCGCGAGTGCAACGCCAGCGTATTCGTCAAGAACGGCCCGTCGCTGGCGGGGCTTGGTTTCAAGGGCGAAGGCCCCACGTCGTTCACCATCGCCAGCCCCACGGGCGAAGGCATGACGACGCCGAGGAGTTTTTCACGCTGGCGGCGCTGCACGCTCGTCGGCGCGTTTAGAATTGTGTGAAGAAATACCCCGCCATCGCGGTTATCGAATTCAGCAGCATTGCCGACGGCATTTATACAACCGACGCGATCCTGAAGAAGGCCCCCATCGCCATGCTCAAGGGCGGGACGGTCAGTCGTGGACGTTACCTGACTATTTTCGGCGGCACTACCGGTAGCGTCAGCGAAGCGCTCAGCGAAGCGCTCGTCATCGGCGCAGGCAGTGTGCTGGACCACGCGTTTCTGCCGGATGTGCATTCAAGGATTCACGATGCCTTGCTTGGTCAGCGGACCAGTTGCGGGCAGGATGCCGTCGCCATTTTGGAGACGGATACGATCTCTGCCACTGTCAGCGCCGCGGAAGCCGCCATTAAGGGAATGGAAGTGAATTTGGTCGAATTGCGGCTCGCCGAGTATGAGATGTCGGGCAAAGCGATCAGCGTGTACAGCGGAGAGTTGCAGGAGATCCAGTCAGCCATGAATCTTGCCAGCGATTTCCTGCGCGGTCGCCAGGCGTTCACGCATTACCGCATCATCCCGCGTCCTCACGACGCGTTGGCGCGGCAACTCGATGACACCACGCGCTACAACGACGCGAAGTTGCATGAACTGGAAGGAGAAGAACCTTCTTGAGGAAGGAAATCCGAAATTCGAATCTCGAAATCCGAAACAAGCTCGAATAATGGAAAACTCGAAATCCGAAATTCGAAACACTCTCAAATGAAGAAAAATCGAAACAACGACGAGACTAGTTTGATACAGTTTGAGTCATTGCCGCCTTCCAGTTTTGAATTTCCTTCGGATTTCGGATTTCGGGTTTTTCGGGAGGCTGCTAATGCTGCTCGGTAAGGTCATCGGCACGCTCACGCCGTGCGTGGTGTATACGGGACTCGAAGGCGTCCCGATGCTTTGGATTCAACCGCTCGACAAACAGGGGCAACCGAAGGGTGAGCCCGTTGTTGCGTGCGATTCCACGCGCATGGCCGGCTCCGAAGAGTTGGTGTATTACGAAGGCGGACGCGAGGCGGCGATGCTGCTCGAGCCGTGGTTTGTGCCCGTCGATCACGCGATCGTCGGAATCGTCGACGAACTACATAACGAATCATGATCATCGGCACTGTCAGAGGTAACATCGTTTCGACCATCAACCACCCGTTCTATGACGGGAAGAAGATGTTGATCGTCGAGAAAGAGGATTTCTCGGGAAAGGCCGGCGGCTATCTCATCGCTGTTGATGGCGACATGGGCGTCGGCGTCGGCGAGCGCGTGTTGGTGATTGATGAGGGCAATTCCGCGCGTCAGATCGTGAAGGACAGCAAAGCGCCGCTACGTTCCATCATTGTGGGGATAGTTGACCGCGTCGACGTGACAAAGTAGCGTCAGCCTAGTCTAAGTAGCGGAACGGTAACCAAATGAATGCCGTTAAGCGAACCTTTCGTCTTCTGGTCACGGCAGCGATACTGATAGCGCTCTTCTACGCTGAGGAAGACTGGCGCGGCAAGCGCACGTGGGAAAAGTTCCAACGCGAGGGCGAGGCCAAGGGCGAGCACTTCGACCGCGAATCTTTCATTCCTCCGCCTATTCCCGACGAGCAGAACTTTGCGGCGGTCCCACTCATGGCGGCCATGTTCGACTACCAGTACGACCCAGCCAAAAAAGCCGACTGGCTGTTTCTGACTGACGCGGCGAAATGGCGTGATCACGCCGCCTACCAGCGAACCCAACAGTTGAGCGTTTACGGACTGGGTGACAACAGCCAACCGTCATTGGGTCAATGGCAAGTGGGCAAGGCTTGCGACCTCAAAGCGTGGCAAACGTATTATCGGAGCATGACGAATTTTCCCGTCGCGACGAGGCCCCAAGATGCTGCCAGTGACGTGCTCCTTGCCTTGAGCAAATTTGATAATGTTCTGGGTGAGGTTAGGGCCGCCAGCGTTCGGCCCAATGCTCGATTTCCGGTGCATTACGATGAAGGCCTGGCGGCGATGCTGCCCCACCTGAATATGCTGCGCAACTTGTCCAGAATACTGGCTCTTCGTGCGGTGGCGGAATTGAACCAAGGCGAGACCGATCAAGCCTTCGCCGATATCAACCTGTGCTTTCGGCTGGTCGAGTCCATAAAGTCTGAGCCCTTCCTCATGTCCCAACTGGTTCGGATTGCCATGGTGGACATAATCCTCCAGCCTGTCTGGGAAGGCCTCGCCAACCATCGCTGGACAGACGAACAACTGCAATCTTTCCAAGCACAACTAATGGCGGTCAACTTTCTTGCGGACAACGGGCGCTGCATGAGAGTAGAGCGAGCCGAGATGAACTCAACAATTACGGAACTTCGTCTTGGCACGCTGTCGGCATACCACTTTCAGCGAAGGTACTTGGTCATCGATACGCTTGGCTCTATCGAAGATGCGATCAAACCACCGTTGCCGGGTCAAAGAGCGATGGAGCTATATTTGCGACTTTGCCCCAGCGGTTGGTTCTACTTTGATCAGGTCCATGTCGACCGCTTTTACCAAGACACCCTCTTCCGTCTCGTAGATGCCAGCGAACAAAGAGTGTTTCCAGGCCAATCACGACGCGCAGAAGAGACGCAGAGGCATGTTTTCCCAAACCACAACCCCCATGCCATAATTATTGGGCTGGTCGAGCAACCATTAGGAGGGGCCGTTTACAAATTTGCAATAGGGCAGACTGCGATAAATGAGGCCCTCGTAGCTTGCGCACTGGAACGTTATCGACTCGTTCATCAACAATATCCCCCGGCACTGGGGGAACTCGCCCCGCAGTTCATAACGACTCTGCCACACGACGTCGTCAACGCGCTGCCTTTGTCATACCAAGCGACTTCCGATGGTCGTTTCGTGCTATCGTCCATCGGTTGGGGCGACACTGATCTAGGGTCCACACCGAAGGATGGCACACGCGTATGGGGCCGGACCAGCGATTGGACTTGGCGGTATCCTATGCCCATTCCACCAAGCAACTAGCGCAGATGCCACTTCCGTCGTGAGCCGTTTAATCTCAGCGATCGAGTTGACCGGGTCGATGCCGGGGCGTAAGTTTGGTTCGGCGTGAGATTTGACGTAACAGTGGAAGCTGGTGGTGATGGTTTCGTGGCGGAGTGCGAAAGCATGGCTTGCAGCGCCCAGGGGCTCAGCCCGACCAATGCGCTCGATTCCCTCCGTGATGAGATTCGCTATCGGCTTGAACTGTGTCCCTGCACCACCGTTAATGACGATTACGTGGAATTGAATGTCGTCTCAGCGCTCTGAACAATTTCAGCCGGTGCCGGCTGACGAAATCCTGTCGATTACGTGGCCGACGGCGAATCATTTTCTTTTGGAGGCAACAGAGAAGTTTTTTGCGCGGACGCGCATCAATCCGGATTACGGGAAGCCGGGTTTTACCAGGGATTGTGGGAAACGGTTTCATCGAGGGTGTGACATTGCGCCGGTCCATGTGACGGCGACGGGCAAGACGACGCGGGTAATTTTTACGGACTGTACCTCGAATACGGACTTTGAGAGCGAGGAGCCGACGTTCGTGCCGCAGGATGATGTGTTTTGCGTATTCGATGGACGGGTCTTGGAAGTTGGGGAGGATGGGAACGCGTCGGATTTTGGGAAGCATGTTGTGGTCGAGCATGTTTGGCCGCGGAGTGGAGAGAAGTTTTTTACATTGTACGGGCATTTGGCGGAGATCGGCGTCACGGGTTCGTCAGTGACGAGCGGGCAACGGATTGGGAAGATGGGGCAGACTTCACGGAGCGCGGATGCGCGGAACTGGATGGCGATTGCGCCGCATTTGCATTTTGAGGTGCGGGATGTAAACGGGCAATCGTTTGATCCGGTGGAGTTTCTCACGAAATTCCTTCCCGATCGGCAGACGTAGATCGTCACGGCAGATTTCCTGTCACCTCTTTGGCCTGTTTTACCTCTTATACGGCGTTATGATGTCAACCGAAGCACAGCCCGCCATGGAACAGAATGATACAGAGTTGGTGTCGCAAAGCCTGACCGGCAGCCGCGAGGCTTTCGGGCGGATTGTGGCGCAGTACCAGTCGCTGATTTGTTCCCTGGCCTACAGCGCCACGGGCAGCCTGACCCAGAGCGAGGACCTGGCGCAAGAGACGTTTGTCATTGCCTGGAAACAACTGCGACAATTGCGCGAGGCGGAAAAGCTGCGGTCGTGGTTGTGCAGCATCGCGCGATCGGTCATCAGCGGCGCCACACGACGACAAATGCGCGAGCCGGCACACGGCGCGGAAACGATGGACACCGTCCACGAAACCCCGGCGCCCGACCCCCTTCCCTCCGAGCGCGCCATCAGCCGCGAGGAGGAAGCGATTCTCTGGCGTTCGCTCGAACAGATCCCGGAACTTTATCGCGAGCCACTCATTCTTTTTTATCGCGAGCAACAGTCGGTCGCGGGCGTGGCCGAGCAGCTGGAATTGAGCGAGGACGCGGTGAAGCAACGGTTGTCACGTGGCCGCAAATTGCTGACGGAAGAGGTGACGGCATTTGTTGAAGGAACGCTGCGACGAACGAATCCCAGCGAGGCGTTTACGCTGGGCGTACTGGCGGCGTTGCCCGTGTACGTAGCTTCCGCGAAGGCCGCAGCCGTCGGAGTCACGGCGGCCACGGGCAGTGCCACCGCCAAAGCCGCGGCGACGGTCGGATTGTTTGGCGCGTTTTTCGCGCCGGTCATCGGAGTTCTGGTCGGCGTCCTGGGCACGAAGATCAGTATTGATAGCGCACGGTCGCCGCGCGACCGGAAATTCAGGATCAAAGTGGCGTGGATGAATTGGTTGCTGGTGGTGGCTTTCAATCTGCTGACGTTCGGAGGGGTCTACCTCGCCAGGCCGTATTGGAAGAAGTCGCCGGTTTTGCTGACCTGGACAGTCATCGCTGTGACGTTCGGTTATGGGATCGTGATCTTGCGGCTGGCCATTTGGTCAGCGAAGCACATGCGCCGTATTGGTCGGGAAGAGGCGGCTGATCCATTCTCCAACGCGGCCGCCCATCGGCGGTGCGCAACGTATGAGTATCGCAGTCCGTGGACATTGCTTGGATGGCCGTTGATCCATATTCGTTTTGGGGAAGAAGTCGGCAAATGGCGGCCGGCCAAGGGATGGATCGCTTGCGGCAATATGGCTTATGGAATCCTGTTTGCCTTTGGCGGTGTGGCTGTGGGTGGGGTGAGCATTGGCGGTCTGGCGGTGGGCGGGGTGACGATTGGCGGTTTTTCACTGGGGATACTGTCGTTTGGGGGCCTGGCCCTGGGGATGTTTGCCTTGGGCGGCGGGGCGGTGGGTTACATGGCGTATGGCGGGGCAGCTATCGCGTGGCTGGCGGCCTGCGGTGGCGCGGCGGTGGCCCATTATTTCGCGATTGGCGGAGCCGCCCTTGCGGAGCACGCGAACGATCACGCGGCCCGGGCTTTCGCGCGGAATAGCGCGTTCTTCTCCCACACTTCCCTGCTGATGAATCTCGCCATTCTCGTGTTTTGCCTGTCAATGATTCCCGGCCTTCTCTACTTCCTAAAACAATCACGTCGGCAACGCGCCGGCCGCTGAACACAATTCAAAACGCAATCCGCAGATTATCTTTATGAAACGCACCTTCGTCCTTATTGTCGCAGTCACGGTTGTTTTACTCGCCCCGCATTACGCGCGAGCGGGTGACGAGTCCGTGAAATCTTCTTTCGCTGTCAAAGTAATTGGGAAAGGACCGGCCGTGATTTTGATTCCCGGGTTTTCGTGTTCCGGTGCGGTCTGGGATGGCACCGTTGAACATCTCAAGGATCGTTACGAGTGCCACGTACTCACCCTCGCGGGCTTCGCCGGCCAGCCGCGCATCCCCGCCCCGTTTCTCGAGACAGTCCGCAATGATCTCGCCACTTACATTCGCGACCACAAGCTCGACCACCCCGTCATCATCGGCCACAGCCTCGGCGGTTTCCTCGCCCTGTGGCTCGCTTCGCAAAATCCTGATCTACCGGGACCGCTTGTCATCGTCGATTCCTATCCGTTTCTGCCGGCCAGCTTCATGCCTGCGGCCACAGTGGAAACCATCAAACCCATGGCCGAAAAGATGCGCGACGGCATGGCGGCGGCTTCCCGGCCGCAGTTTGTTTCGAATTCTGTGCCGCAGGTCAGGATGATGGTGACCAAGCCGGCTGATTTCGACCGCATTATGACCTGGGTCAAGGCCACCGATCCTCTTGCCGGCGGCGACGCCATGTTCGACCTGTTCAGCCATGATCTGCGTGATGATATCGCCCGGATCAAGTCACCCACGCTCGTGCTGGGCACGTGGATTGCCTATAAAGACTATACAACGAGCGAGGAGGTTCAGGGCAGACTCCGCAAGCAGTACGCGCAACTCAAGAACTGCCAGATCACCATGGCCGAGACGCGACATTTCATCATGTTCGATGACCCGCAATGGTTCTACCAACAGGTTGACGCGTTCCTTGCCAAGCCAGGTCGGAATTAGATCAGATGCCGGCGAAAAGGTGATCGCAGATTTGGCGGGCGGCGGCGGGTTGGGCTTTCTTGCCGTGCGGGACCACGCCGAGCAGCGGGACTTTGCATAGTTTTGGGAGGACGCGGATGTTTGTTTTTTCGGCCAGGCCCTGGCGACCGCCTACGGTGTCGTTGAGGACGAGGCCGGCGATCTTTAGGCCGGATGCGTTGGACTGGCGGACGGTTAGCAGAGTGTGATTGATGGTACCGAGGCCGAGGCGGGCGACGATCAGTAGTGGAAGTTTCAAGGCTTTCGCCAAATCGGCGACGAAATAGTTTTCCCGGATCGGGACGAGGAGGCCGCCGGCACCTTCGACGAGGACCACGGAATAGGTGGCGGACAGTTGCTGGTACGTTCGCTGAATCTTGCGGAGGTCGATGGACTTGCGTTCGAGTTTTGCTGCGACGCTCGGCGCCAGCGGGTGGCGCAGGTAGATGGGGTTGATCACGTCGAGCGGTTGCTCGTGATTCATGATCGCGGCGTAGATTTCGGCGTCGTGGCGTCCGCCTGGGCCGCAGGCGATGGGCTTGAAGGCGGCGGCGGAGATGCCGCGCCGGCGCAGTTCGGTCAGCAGCGCAGCGGTGACGTGCGTTTTGCCGACGGCGGTATCAGTTCCTGTGATGAAGAGATTCTGTTGCATCGACCGGGCTTTTGTTTGGTTTGGCACACGCTGCCACTGCCAGGATTGCGAGCAAAGGGATGATGGGATAGCGGAACCGACTGTTGCCGAATGGGCCGACACTGAGCGCCACAAAGTACAGCACCAGAATCGTCAGGAGCGCAAATTTGCGCCAACGACGGACCGCCCCGTAAACTGCCAGCGTCACGAATACGAGCAACATTCCCATGTACGAGAATTGCCACCAGCGCGGAGTTGGTTTGGGTTCGCGCAGGAATGTTTCCAGCATTCGTCCTCCCGGCCCCACGAGCGTCTGGGCCGTGCCCCAAATCATTTCCGTCGCCAGCCGCCATGGGCTTGTTGCCCCGAGGGTTTCATGGAGGACTTTGGCTTGTTCCTGCTGCGTCTTCTCGAAACGATCCCGACCGTCGAAGAACTCGATGGAGCCGGTGCGCTCGAGTAACCGGTCCCGCGCCACATCCACGGAAATGCCGGTTCGTTCGGCTTCCAGGCTGGCTGCCCAACCGGTCACCATGACATTCTTGCTGGACGAGCTGAAAAAGGAGTGCCCGGTTACCAATTCATTACGCCCGATCCATAATCCGACCAGCAGCAAAAAGCCGATCAGGAAAAAAATGACGCAGCGCGGGCGCATACGCCACAGGAGTGCTGCGGCAATCGCCACGAGAGGCACCCACATGGCGACGGCGCGGCACAATGTCGCCAAACCCCACAGCAGGCCGCAGAGCCACCAGGCGTAATTGTTCTCGCGCCACCAAACCAGCACACAGAGACCCGCCAACAAGAACAACACGAACAACGGTTCCGTCATGACGAGGCAGCAACGGAGCACGGAATTGGGTTCTACGACCGTCAATAATCCGGCGACCATCGCTGCTCCCGGTCTCAACCAGCGCGAGGCCAGGACCACCGTCAACGCGCAGCCGACGGCAGCCAGCACGCAGTTGGCGACCAATAGCACAGCGAGGCGGTCACCGAAGATCGTCATCAGTGCCGCGAGAAACAACGGATAGCCCGGGGGGCGGTTGATGTTCGGCAACTCGCGTCCATCGGGTGCGGTGGCGACAAAACCTTTTCCCAAGGCCACATTGCGGCCGAGTTCACGGTAGTAATCCGGGTTCTGGTCGGGCCGCAACTGGGGCAACAGCAGCAACAAACCACTCAGTCGCACGAGCAGCGCCACCACGAATACCACGATGATTGTTCGCGGCTTCATAGCAAGGAGAGCGGATCGACATCTATCGTGGTGCTCACGTCATTCGGGATTTTGGTCGCCGTCATGATTTTGCCGACGGCTTCGACCAGCGACTGAATCTGCGCGCTGCGCATGACGATTTGGTAGCGGTACTGGTTCTGCACTTTTGCGAGCGGCGCGGGCGTGGCCCCGCCCATCAAGACCTTGAGGTTGGCGGTCTGTTTCTCAAATCCTTTGGCCAATGTTTCCGCGACGAACCGGGCTTTGTCCTCGCTGCGACTGCGCACGGTGACGCAGACCATGCGCGTGGCGGGTGGATATTGAAGTTCCTGACGGATTTCGATCTCCTGTTCGTAGAAACCGAGGAAGTCGTGTTGGCGTGCGTATTGGATCGCGGAATGAAACGGGGTGAAACTTTGCACGACGACTTCGCCCTCGACATCGCCGCGGCCGGCGCGACCGGCGACCTGCACGAGGAGTTGAAAGGTCCGCTCCGCCGCGCGGAAATCGGGCATATGGAGGGCCATGTCGGCGTAAATGATGCCGACGAGTGTCACGTTTGGAAAGTGCAATCCTTTCGCGATCATCTGGGTGCCGACGAGGATGTCGATCTTGCCCACGCGGAAGTCGCCGAGGATTTCGCGGTAAAGCGACTTCCGCGTCATCATGTCGGAGTCCATCCGCTGTACGCGGGCTTTCGGGAATGACTTCTGGATCGCTGATTCGACTTTTTCGGTTCCCATGCCACCGTATTTGATGGCGGGATCGCGACACTCGGGACATTTGTCCGGTACGCGGCCGACGAAGCCGCAGAGGTGACAGAGCAACTGCGCGGCCTTGCGGTGGTACGTGAGGGAGACGCTGCAGTTGGGGCATTTTGCCACATAACCGCATTTCGGGCAGAACATGTGCGTTGCGTAGCCGCGTCGGTTGAGAAAGAGGATGACCTGTTCGCTTTTGTCGAGGCGCGCCTGGATGGCGTCGCGCAACTTGCGCGAGAGCACGAACAAACCTTTCTGGCGGATGACTTCCTGGCGCATGTCGATGATGCGCATCAGCGGCATTTTCTGGTTATCGACGCGCGATGGCAGAGAGGTCAGCGTGTAGCGACCGCGCTGCGCGTTGTAGAACGATTCGAGGGCCGGAGTGGCCGAGCCGAGGATGACGGCGGCGTGTTCGATTTTGCCGCGCATGACGGCGACGTCGCGCGCGTTGTAGCGCGGGGCTTCCTCCTGCTTGTAGCTGGTCTCGTGTTCCTCGTCGACGACGATCAGCCCGAGAGCCTGCACGGGCGCGAAGACGGCGGAGCGCGGGCCGATGACGATGTGCGATTGGCCGTCACGAATCTTGTGCCACTGGTCGTGGCGTTCGCCGGCGCTGAGGTTACTGTGCAGGACGGTCACTTCCTGTTTTTGGAAGCGCGCGCGGAAACGTTCGACCGTCTGCGGCGTGAGCGCGATTTCCGGCACGAGGACGATGGAGTCCTTGCCTTGATGGAGGGCGTGTTCGATGGCTTGGAGGTAGATTTCCGTCTTGCCACTGCCGGTGACGCCGTGGATGAGGACGGGTTTTTCGGGTTTGTCGATCGCGGCATTGCAGAATTCCAGCGCTTGCTGTTGATCAGGTGTAAGAACCAACGACTCGGAGGGCAGAAACACCTCACCCCCGAATGGGTCGCGGTCGTCGATCTCCTCGCTGAGTTGGACGTAGCCCTTCTCAGCGAGTTTTTTGATCGCGGACCCATCCGTGTCCGCGAGCTTGAGGAGCTTGGAGAGGAACATGCCGGAAGATTTTTGTAGAATCTCCAGAGCGCGGGCCTGTTTCGGGGCGCGCTTCTTGAGTTTGACGAGGTCTTCCGGCGAAATCTTGCCGGGTTTGACGTATTGGCGTTCCTTCCAACTGATCTTGCCCTTGCGCACGACTTCGGGCAGCGCGCATTTCACGCACAACTCGACGGGGCAACAGTAGTACTTGCCCATCCAGCGGGTGAGTTCGAGGACCTTGTCGCCGAGCAGCGGTTTCTTGCCGATGACGTCCCCTATTTCCTTCAGCTGCGGGTACTGCGAGTTGTCCGCGAGGCCGACGACGTAGCCTTGCGCGGTTCTTTTCCCGAACGGGACGGCGACGCGTGAGCCAATCTGGACCGCGCCCGCCAGCCGCGACGGGATGCGGTAATCAAATTCGCGGTCGAGCGCGAGGTCGACGACGATTCTGGCGATGGATTGAGTCACGGGCGGAGCATAATGGGGGATGGGAGAAGTGGGAAGGGAGAAGTGGGGAAACGACGAGCGAAAGTCCGAACGGCCACGACAGAGCGTGGTCCTCCAGGGAGAAAAAGCTTGCATGTGTATCGGTTTGCGATATACTGGGGCGATGAGAAAGTCTACCAGTCGGATTACGCGGTTACCGCCGGAGATGCGGGAGGAGATCAATCGGAAGATGGATTCCGGGTGGGCGTATCGGTTGATTCGGAAATGGTTGTTTGAGCAGGTGGCGGAGGGTGATGTGCCGGCGTTGGAGTTGGTGAAGGGGGATTCGTATTCGCTGGCGTGGTTGCGGGCGGCGAAGAGCACGGAGCATGCGTGGCATCATTGCGAGTTGGCGTTGGGGAATTGGTTTCGGGGGCAACATCAGTTGTGGCTGAAACAGCAGGTGCAGGGGAGCGAGTCGATGCGGGTGGTGAAGCGGGCGGGGAGGTTGACGCAAGCAGCCAATAGCCGAGTAGCCAGTAGCCAAGGGTCAGGAGCCGGAGTTGTAACAGGAGGGGAACGAGAGAGAACGGAGGGGGAAGCGGATGCGATTTCGATTGAGGGTGGGAACGTGATGATGCGGTCGGTGTTGATTGATGCGGTGGAGACGGTTCAGGGCGGGAGCAAGGATCCGAAGGACATTGCGCAGTTGGCGAATGCGTGGGCGCGGTTGAACCAGGGGCATTTGGAGGCGGAGAAGTTGCAGTTGAAGACGGAGGACGCGCATCAAGTTGCTTTGGATGAAGTCGGGAAGGACATTCGCCACAATCCTGAGGCGATGGAGTTGTTTAAGAAACTGCGGGAGGTGATGGAGCGGGAGAAGGCGGGGAAGACGACCGAAGGGTGAAGAGTGAAGGGGTGAAAGGAGAATTTGGCCCGAAGGCGCGGCGACAGAGCGCCGCGACTACAAGTGGACGCAGGCTAAAGCCGTGCGGCTACAAGGGGATTACGACGGTACGCAGCGTACTCACTGTGGTACAATTTGTGGGATGATCATTGTTGAGACAGATGTGGAGCGGAGGCTGCTGACGGTGACGTATTGTGGGCATGTGGTGCCGGGGGAGTTTGGGCCGGCGTTGGGGGAGATGCGGGAGGGGTTGGCGAAGCTTGAACCGGGGTTCCGGTTGTTGACGGATCTATCGGGGTTGGAGTCGATGGATTACTCTTGTGCGCCGTTGGTTGATAAGGCGATGGATTTGACGGATTGCGCGGGGGTGTCGGAGGTGGTGAGGATTGTGCCTGATCCGAAGAAGGATATTGGGTTTCAGGTGATGTCGTATTTTCACTACCGTCCCGACGTGAACATTATCACTGTTGACACGGTAGAAGAAGCTGCCAGGGCGTTGGGGGCTGGGGAAGCGGAATAGGACCAATAAGACTCATAGGACGTATAAACGACAAATCCTGGCGTAAGAGCGGACTGAAGGCGGGAGGCGGAATAGGACGAATAGGGCCAATAGGACGTATAAAAGGCACGGACGACGAATCCTGAAGTGAGGGCGGGAAGCGGAAAGTAGAGCGGGAAGCGGAATAGGACGTATGAAAAACGACAAAAATCCCGGAGTGAAGGCGCATGGAAAAGAAGGACGATAAATCCTGGAGTGGGGCCGTCGGGGCGCATGGCGGGTACCGGGAGCTGAAGTCCTACAAGGGTGCGGAGATCATCTACGACGCTACGGTGGTTTTCTGCGATCGGTTCGTGGAGAGGAAATCACGGACGCATGATCAGATGGTGCAGGCGGCGCGCAGCGGCAAGCAGAACATCGCCGAGGGGAGCATGGCGTCGGGCACTTCCAAGAAGACGGAATTGAAACTCGTGGGTGTGGCGCGGGCGAGTTTGGAAGAACTGTTGCTGGACTACGAGGACTTTTTGCGGCAGCGGGGGCTGCCGATCTGGGAAAAGGGCCATGCAAAGGCAAAGGAAATCCGGAATAGGACGTATAGGACAGATAAGACGTATGCGACTTATAAAGACATGGTGGAATCTGATGCGGAGACGGCTGCGAATACGATGATCTGCTTGATTCATCAGACGAATTTCCTGCTCGACCAGCAATTGCGGCAATTGGACAAGCAGTTTCTGGAAGAGGGCGGGTTTACGGAGAAGCTGTACAGGATTCGGAAAGACCGGCGCGGTGGGTGAGGCGGCCGGCGGAAGAGTCGCGGACCTTGCCGGAGCAGTTTGTTTCGATGCATAATAATAATATAGACTTGACCTTGATCGCTACGGACATGACGATGAAAGACAGCTTAAGCGGCTAGATGCGATTCTGGATGTACTCGAGCAGCAGCACGGGCTGGCATCATGGGGTGATAAGCGACTTATTGCCGGCGATGAATGGGACGACGAAATTCGTAATCGTCTGGAAGATATGGATATTTTCCTATTCATTGCCAGTCAGACCTCGCTTGTCCGTCCTTACATCAAAGACCCCGAGCTTCGCCGTGCCAGAGAACGCCGAGAGGCGGGTGAGATCGAGATTGTGACTGTAAAGCTCGAGCCATGTGCGTGTGACGAAGATACTTTCTTAGGCAAATTTCAACGCTTAGCGCCGAAATTCAAGAGCATCGCCGAAGCGCAGCTAAAATCTTCCGCGTGGGAACAGGTTAGGAAGGATTTGCTGCCTGTCATCAAGCGCGTGCGTGAAAAGAAGACCTTGAAGAGTTAGTCGCTGAACAGTTGAGTTACCCAATCGGCGTAGTTATCCTTGCTCACGCCTTTGCATTTGTCGCAGCAGTGCTTCGTCTTGATTGGCTTGGTGCGACTGACGAAGAGCCATTCGACGATGTGCAGGCCGAGTGACTTTCGATGACGCGCCTGCTGTTTCTCGAAATAGCGGATGATGCCGGCGCGCAGGCAAGTCCCGCGCTTCGTGGCCAGTCCGTGTATGGCGTCGATTTGTGAATACTTGGCTTTCAGGAGTGCTTCCCGCGCTTCGCCTTCCAAGCCCGCTTCGTCGACTGTCATCTCCGCCATGAATCGTAGCAGTTTCAGATCGTCGTTGGTTTCGCTGGTGAACAACACAGCCAACGATTGCTTTCCGTCGCGGCCAGCCCTGCCGAATTCCTGGAGGTAATCTTCGACCGAGGCCGGATGCTGCCAATGCACGATGAGCCGGACATCGGGCACGTCGAGTCCCATGCCGAAAGCGTTGGTGCAGATGATCACCGGCAAGGCTGGCTCGATTCTTCCCACGAACCGTCCGAGAAGCATATCGCGATCGTTAGGCGTGCCGAGTTTGGAGTGATAAAAAGGGATGTCCAACCCGGCGGAGGTCAGGCCGTGTTGTACGCGCTCGCCTATCTTGACGGTCGGCACGAAAATCATCGCCCGGCCTTGCGGCATTATGCCGCACAAGGACGCAACGATCTGGAAGCGCGCGACTTCGGGCACCGGCAAGCGCAGTAGGGCGATGTTGGGGCGGTCTACCCCGGTCACGATCACCCGCGCATCCGGTATGTTCAGCGATTGAAGGATGCGCTCCTGGGTTTGAATACCGGCAGTTGCGGTGAATGCGAGGACGGGCGGGTCACCCAGCTTTGAGCGGGCAGCGCCCAAGCGGCTGTAATTCGGGCGAAAATCGCGCCCCCAACGGTCAATGCAGTGAGCTTCATCAATGACAAGGAAACTGGGCTTGCCGGCCGAGACGAGTTGAACTTCGTCGGGACGGACCATGCTGGCGTCGAAGCGCTCGGGCGTACAGTAGAAGAATTTGAGAGCCTGTTGTTTTAGCAGTTCGTAACGAAGGCGTTTCTCGTCAGGATTCAAATCGCTGTTGATAAATGAGCACGGGATCTTCTTGCGTTGTAAGTCCACGACCTGCTCGGCCATCAGGGCCTTCAAAGGCGAGATAACGTACGCCGTGCCCTTGCGGAGCAAGGTCGGTAACTGAAAGCACAGGGTTTTACCGGAGCCTGTCGGGCTGACAAGCAACACCGATCGTCCTTGGAGGGCGGCAAGCACAACCTCCAATTGATGACCGCGGAACTTCTGCAAACCAAGCAGACGGAGCGCACCACCGAGATTCGGCGTCCCGTCAGGGAGTTGGCCTTCTGTATCGAGCCACTTTGCGATGCGCAACGCCCAACGTTCCACAAACCGACGCGCCAGCGACAACTGCAAGTTCGGGTGATGAGCGGCGTGACAGCCGTCACAAAGAGTCACCAAGTTGGCAAGCTCATCCGAACCACCGAGGTCGCGAGGCATCAAATGATGCACATCGGCTTCACCACGGCCACAAGCGACGCCACAGGCAAGACACTGATGATTGTCGCGGTTGAGCACCACGGCGCGAACTTGCTGCCAACGGAGCTTCTTCGCCTCAGGGGTATCGGGGACGGTTACCTGTCGACCGCAAACCGGACAAGGGACGGCGAGACCAAGACCTTCAGCGTCCACCACCAAATGTTTACCGCAGTGGGGGCAATCAAAGGTGATGTCAGTCATTGGCGTTGCCTAGCTAGTGGCAAGGATGTCGTCGCGGGGACAGCCGGTCAAGCCGCCAGTTGCCAGCGTTTGGATGAGTTATTCCAGTCGCTGCTGCATCGGGCGTTTGCGGGGGAGCTGTGAGTGCGGGGGGCGAGGAATGGGGGGACAGGCACGGACGAACACGGACTGACA
>Ga0224557_1001187_pt1 | contig 26033 bp, 22 predicted proteins | sample 714S31014metaG_FD_180677 | JGI IMG/M metagenome (GOLD analysis project Ga0224557, IMG submission 180677) | Peat soil microbial communities from Stordalen Mire, Sweden - 717 S3 10-14 | ecosystem: Environmental > Terrestrial > Soil > Wetlands > Peat | place: Sweden: Norrbotten County, Stordalen... | reverse complement strand
AGCTGCGAAAGTTGGCGGTGCCAGTGGCTTCGATGCGTTCGACCAGGCGCTTGTCAACAAAGTAGCGCTTGGACGCCTCGAAGCTGATGCCGGTCCTGCGATAGAAGAACTCCTTAAACTTCAGGAAGTCTTCGATCGTGATGGTTGGCCCGGTCTCCGGCAGGGACGCGTAGGAGGTCATGAGAGGTTCAGACCTCGCGAATGCGCTTGAGCGCCAAATCGGCGGCAAATTGGATGTAAGGTTCGAACTGAAAGCGGGCCTTGAGCCGGACGAGCGGATCGATGGCCGCCTCCGTGCCTACTTCACAAAGGAGATCCACCGCAGTGGCGCAGACATTCACATGCGTGTCCCGTTCGATCACGTCGATCAGCCAGCTCTCAACCTCCGGATGCAATTCTGAATCGAGGATATTGACGACGAATATTCGCACATCCGGATCGGGATCTGCCAGCAGGGATCGCAGAACGGGAACCACTTCATCGCCCAATCTCTTAAATGTGCCTATGACTTCGTTGCGCAGGGCCGCATCTTCGCTGCGAAGACAATCGGCCAATCCGCTGACGGCCGATCGATCGTTCAGGCGAACCAACGTAGTGAGGATCACTTCACGGACGGCCGCGTTCCGCTCGCACTTCAAATGGCTCACCAGCGTTACGGCGGCATCTGGGAATTGTGCGATTTCGCGTGCGGCCTGGCGCCGTCCAGCAGCATCCGCGTTCTTGAGGGACGATGCAGGTTCGCTGCAACTCCTTTCAGGCTGCGGCTTGTCGGGCACGGCTAGCTGAACGACTTTGTGTTTTACAAGGCTCATGATTCTCGTCCTAAACTGTCTGGCAAGCTAGAACTCTGCTCGGAGAACTCGTCTGTTTACCGGCTTGCCCACGTTGAGAGCTGCGCGGCTATTTTTTCGACGGCCAGAACCAGGCTTGCTCCGCCTTTGTTGACCAATTCCGCAGGCATCCCGTACACCACCGCCGAGTCTTCTGATTCGGCAATCGTCTGTCCGCCGCGCTTCTTGATTTCAGTAAACGCATCCGATCCATCATGGCCCATGCCGGTCAACAGCACCGCCGTGGTTCGCTTTGGATCGTAGTGCTGCAGCGCCGACCGTCCCAGCAACTCGACCGAAGGATGCCACAGATATTCCGGATTCTCCGGCGCCGGCAGAACGGTGAGCCGGCCGGACCGCATTGCAAGCAGGGTGTCCGCTCCGCCCCGGCCGATAAAGACTTTTCCTGCCTCGACAGCCAAGGCGCTCGCCGCCTCGACAACTTCAAGCGCGCAACACTGATTCAGCCGGTCGGCAAAAGCCCTGGTAAATGCGGCCGGCATGTGTTGCGCCACCAGCACAGGCCAGGGAAACTCTTTCGGCAATCCCGACAGAACAATTTCGAGCGCGCGCGGTCCCCCGGTAGAAGCTCCAATTACTAACAAACCATCGGTAGCTGTGGCGGGCCGTCTGGGTATGGAAGATTCTTGAGTTGCCTTTTTGCGTTCCTCCTGCATCCGCCGAGCGACTCCCGCCGTGGATAATCCTTTGCCCTTCGGCTTTGCCCGCGCGGCGCTTCGTACCTTGGCCACCAGTTGGTCCGTGATCCTCTCTATGGACAAAGAAATGGTCCCGCCGGGCTTGGCGACGTAGTCGACCGCACCCAGGTTCAGTGCTTCAAATGTGGCCAGGGCCCCTTCGTTGGTGAGCGAGGAGACCATGACCACCGCAACAGGCCTCTCGGCCATGATGAGAGAAAGTGCGGTCAATCCGTCCATCTCCGGCATGTTGATGTCCAACGTCACAACATGCGGCTGGAATTCCCTATTTTCCCTCACTGCTTCGTCACCGTTTCTCGCCTGGCGGATCTCGAAGTCCCCCTCGGCCTGAAACAGAGTCATCAACTGGCGGCGCATGAGCGCCGAGTCATCGACAATCAACAGTTTGATCATGTTCTTATCCAGTGACCGCGGCCAGCGCTTTCAATTCCTTCTTTGCCATCAGGTGAGGCGGATCGATCAATTGCACCATCCGCTTCTGCTTTTCCAGATTGGCCATCCGGCTCAACAACTGGCTTTGCTCGGCGGACAGTTGCGGCGCCGGTTCGATAGCTGCCTTGGGAATTCTCAAGACTTCGGCCACCTGATCGACGATGAAGCCGGTGCGCACATCGCAGATGAGAAACACCATAATCCGCTGGCGATCGGTGCGCTCCACCTGCTCGAGACCAAGCCGCAGGCGAAGGTCGATCACCGGCAACACGGTGCCTCGGAGGTTGATGACGCCTTCAACAAACGAAGGCGCCTTAGGAACCCGGATGAGTTGCTCAGGAACGCGCACAATCTCCTGCACGCTGGCGATCGGCGCGCCGAACTCTTCCTTGTCTAGACGAAAAATGACTACTTGTTCGTCGTCGTCGACATTGTCGTCCTGTTTTGTGTCTTCCCGATCGCTGTCCAACTCGCTTTCGTTCACGGCGCTCAGAGCCTCCTTGATCACGGAATGGCCGAATAGATTGCGCGCGGTGACGATTGACACCAGGCGCTTTCCATTGTCCAGCCGACAGATTGAGGTGACCTCGGCCAGGTTTCCGTCGCGGGCCAGCATTGCGGGAAGCGCGTCCACTCCGGACTTTGACACCCGAAGCACTTCGCTGACCGCATCAACGACGACGCCCACTGAGGCTCCGCCCAAGGTGAGCACGACGATGCGGCTCTTCTCGTCAAGATCACGGTGCGTCAAGGCGAACATGCTGCGCAGGTTGACCAGCGGCAGAAGACGGCTGCGCAAGGTCATCACGCCGAGAACGTGAGACTCCGAGCGCGGCACGTGGATGATCGCTTCCGGAACCTGCACAATCTCCTGCACGTCTTCGATGGCGATGGCGTACTCCTGACCGTCGACATCGAAGCTGACCAATTGCAACTCGTCGCTTGAGCCTTCTTCCTCGCTCTGCACGCTCGCTTGCGCGGCCCCCGCAACACTTGTGTCTTTTGAGATGGACGCAATGTGCGAAAACTCCTTCTCGATGAGCTTGGCGAAGTCAAGCACCATGATCATTGCGTGGCCGCCGACATCCTTGATGAGGCTGGAGAGCATCTCGGTATTCACCGTGGTCTTGATCGAGCCCACGTCTTCGATGTGACTGGCATCGACGCCGACCACACTGGAGACGCGGTCCACCACAAAACCCAGTGGTTGGCCGACGTCTACCACCAGCGCGCGGGTTGAATCGTCATGCGGCAAATCGGGAAAGCCGAACAACCGTCGAAGCGAAATGATCGGCAAAACTTTTCCCCGAAGGTTTGCCAGCCCCTCCAACGCGGCGGGCGCCAGAGGCACCCGTACCACCTGAGGAACCCGTATGATTTCCTTCACAGGCACCATGTCGGCCGCGAAAACCTCGTCGCCTGCAATGAAAGTGACAAACTGCTGGGTGCCCTGCCGCATGCCTTGCTGCGTAGCGGAAGTGCGTTCGTCGGCATGGTTCTCGTCGACGCCGGCCTCATCCGGTTGTGCGGCAGAGGCGGTCTTGACGATCGGATTCTCGTCGATGCCCGCTTCATCCGGTTGTTTGCTGGGCGCGCGCTCGTCGAGGATGTCTTCCTCGAGAAGCGCCGGCCCATTGGTGTGCTGCTTCGATAATCTTGTCGTCATGGTGGCGTCCCCTTACGCTGCGCTCTGCAGTTCGTCCGCGAGAGAAGAAATCTCTTCGATGGCTGCTGCCAGGTCCTCGGCTCCCTTGGCCTGCTGTTGCGCGGCGCCGGCCGCTTCGGTGGCTGCCTTGTCGGCTTCAGTTGCCGCGGCAGAGATTTGTTCAATACCCTTTTTCACCTGGGCGATGGCAGCGCCAATCTCATTCGATGCGGCGAGAATCTCCTGCGTGCCCTTTTCGACCACCAGGATGTCGCTCTCAATCGACACCAGGTCATTCGTCGTGCTCTTGGCCTTCTCCACCTCGGAGATTGCCGATGCCACGATCTCGCTCAGGTCGCGTCCCACCACTCCAATCTGATCCTGCACCGCCTTTACAAGGTCCTTGATCCGATCGGCGTTTTCAGACGAATCATGGGCCAGGTTGCGAATGTCGGTGGCCACCACAACAAAGCCCTTGCCGAACTCGCCGGCCCGCGCGGCTTCAATGGCGCCGTTGACGGCCAGCATGTTGGTCTGGATCGACACCGTGCTGATGGCCTCTACGATCTTGTCGATGCGCCGGGATACCAATTCCAGGTCGTTCATCTGCTTGATGCTGGCGCGGGAGGCTTCCGCTGAGGTGGAAAGGCCCGTGATCAAACCGTTGACGGCAGTCTTGTTCTCGCCCAACAGTTTCTTGATCGCAACTACCTTTTCCGCACTTTCTGTCGCACGTTTTTGAGCAACTTCCAGCCCCTTCTCAATTTGGTTGGTGGCTGCGACTGACTCTTCAGAAGCTGAAGATTGCACCTCGGCGCCTTTGCGAATTTGGCCGAGAGCGGTCATGATCTGCGCGCTCGAGCGGTTGATCTCCTGCACCGCCGAAGACAGCTCTTCAGAAGAAGAAGCTACCTGCTCGGCGCTCTTGGCCACATCGGTCGAGTTCTTCAGATCCTCTGCCAGTTCCGACAGGGCCTGTGCTGTCTGTTCGCACTCGGACAGCGCCTGGGTCTGCTCGGCAACCGTCTTGGCGGATTCTTCGGCGGCAGAGGATTGCTCCTCGGCGGCGGCCGCAATGCTTTGCGAGCCCTTGAGTGCCTGCTGTGAGGCGACGTTGGACTGACCGGCATTGGTGGCGATTTCCGAGATACCCTTCACAATTTCGATCGCATCGAGGCGGATCTGTTCCAGTTGCGCGGTAATCGTTTTGCCCTTTTCCACTTCTTCTTCCATGGTCTTGGCGGACGAATTGATGCCGTCGGCGATGGACTTGACATCCGCCTGGATCTGCCCAACCAATTCCTGAATTTGCTTGGCGCTCTTTTCAGAAGTCTCAGCCAGCGTGCGGACTTCATCGGCCACGACCGCGAACCCTTTGCCGTGCTTGCCGGCACGAGCAGCCTCAATGGCCGCATTCAAAGCCAGCAGGTTGGTCTGGTCGGCAATGCGCGCGACGGCCTTGACGATGTCGCCGATGGTGGCGGCCTGCTTTTCGAGTTCGACGACCAAGGCTACGGAGGCGACTTGCCGCTGCGCGGCAACTCCAACGTTGGTGATCAATCCGCCAATGTCCCCGCTGGTTCGAGCGATCAGCGTTTGGCATACTTCGCCCTTGCCGCGGCTCACGTCTGCATTCTGCAACTGCTTGGTAATGGATACACCGACCTGCTGAAACGCGGCGAGAGACTCCTGCGCTGCACTCGATGCTTCTTCGGCGCCGGTGGCGATCTGATCGCTGGCGCGTTTCAGTTCCTCGGCAGCCGACGATGCCTCGGCGATGCCGGAGGCCAGTTGTCCAGTAGCTGCGGCGATGCGCTCGGCCGCCTGTTGCTGTTTGGCGAGGGTTCTTGCCTTCTTGCGCTGTGCTTCCGCTTCGCGCGTAGTTACAGCCGAGAGCTTTCCATCAGAGACAGAGGTTGCCTGTATGGCAGCCTTCTTGACGAGTGCCATGGATCCTTTTCCTTTCGTGCTGCTTTTCCAGAGTCGAGACCTGTCATTCTCTTAGGCTGGAATTCGCGGAGCGGTGGGAACTGCGTAAGGAGTGAGAAGGCGCGGAAGAGATGCGCCCGGTTAGTTACCTCCCTAGTAACGGACCAAAGCCAGGTTTTCTCAACCAAAAAGCTGCTCAATTTAGTTCGTAATGCATTTTTTCATCCAAATCAGGAGGACGGACCAATACGGAACACGGATTGCGAGGTTACCTGTCGGCCGTCACCAAGATGCTCGGCAAAGTTTTTGCAACTGATGATGCAATGCTCATGGCTATTCAGCGCGGTGCGCCGCAAGCCATTCTGAATCGACTACGCTCCAGTTGTTGCAACAGGAATCCGCAGCGCGTGCCACAAAGACCGCCAAAATCATTGTGACTACCATCCATACCGATACGGAGGATATCACCACGGCGCTCCTGGGCCGGTGCGACTCCTACCTGGTAAAACCGATCGATACGGCAAAGCTGAAAAAGGAGCTCAAAACCCTGGGCTTGATTCGATAGCCGACCAATCGGCGTGCCGTTCTGTCGCGTATGAGTAAGGCCCGCATTCTCTCAATGAAATGCCTGCCGACTGAAAGGCTAGTGGTTTCGCAGTCTCTGGCTAGCGGGGAATTAGACGTGACTCGAAGATCAATGGTCGCTTCGGTATTTCCGTTGCAAGCGACAAGCCTTAACGGGCGGTGGACCGCAGCAGCGCCAGGCTAGCGATGGCGGAGGAACGATATTGAAACGGTCTGAGATGGGGAGTGGACGTTTCTGCCACCCGCCGCGATCGGAAGTTGCCCCGAGTTCAGGCCAAATCAACCAAGGCTATAGGATGGGTGTGGGCCTCCCAAAATAGGCATCTGGATACCAGAATGGGTCGCACGAGCCGCCGCAGCTCTTGAGCGTACATTTCCCTCACCGTGTTCTAAGCACGTGCGAGTTTATTGTGAGTAATTGGATTGAATCTATCCACCGCACCATTTGAAGCAGAGGTAATCATGTTGGAAGCGTCTGCCACATCGTTAATGCAGCAAGGATCGCAAAAGGGACAAAGGACTGCGCTTGGCTCAGAGGCACTGGCGGAATCATTTCTCGACAACCTGTTCTTTGTGCAGGGCAGGTCAGTCGAGCGGGCCTCGGTGAACGATCTTTACTTGGCGCTCGCTCACACGGTTCGTGACAGAATCGTGGAACGGTGGATAGCAACCGTCAAGAACTACCAGGCGCAGGATGTACGCGTTGTCTGCTATTTGTCTGCGGAGTTTCTGACCGGACCCCATCTGGCCAATAATCTTATCAATCTTGGAATCTACGACGAGGCCGAACAGGCGATGCGGCAATTAGGCATCGACCTGAATGTTCTGATCGAACAGGAAGAAGAACCAGGCCTGGGCAATGGTGGGTTGGGCAGGCTCGCGGCTTGCTTCATGGATTCTCTCGCCACACTGGAGATTCCGGCAATTGGTTACGGCATCCGCTACGAATACGGCATTTTCGATCAACAAATTCGCGACGGATGGCAGGTGGAGTCGACAGACAAGTGGTTACGGTTCGGGAATCCCTGGGCGCTGGAAAGGCCAGAAGATGGATTTGAGGTGAAAATGGGCGGACGTACGGAGATCCACTCCGACGCTCAAGGGCGGTCACGGGTAGCCTGGATTCCGAAAAAGGTGGTCCGTGGAGTCCCACATGACACCCCAATTCCCGGCTATCGAACCAACACTGTTAACACCATGCGACTCTGGGCTGCACAGGCTGTGGAGAGCTTTGACTTCGGGACGTTCAATCATGGAGATTACCTGGGCGCGGTGGCGGACAAAGTGTCGTCTGAGAACATCTCCAAGATTCTCTATCCGAATGACGAAGGCTTGCAAGGCAAGGAGCTGCGGTTGGCGCAGCAGTTCTTCTTTGTCTCATGCAGCCTGCAGCACATTGTGGGCATTCAACTGGCTCAGGATCGGCCTCTGGCAGAGCTGCATCGCAACTTCGCCATCCAGATGAACGATACGCACCCTGCGATCGCCGTTGCAGAACTGATGCGGCTGCTGGTGGACGAGCACTTGTTGGATTGGGATACAGCGTGGCACGTGACGCAGAATGCCTTGTCGTATACAAACCACACGCTTCTTCCGGAAGCGCTGGAGCAATGGTCGCGCAGCTTGTTTGGCTCGCTCCTTCCCCGGCACCTGGAGATTGTCGAGGAGATCAATGCCCGCCACCTTACCAACGTTCGCCAGACATTTCCCGGCGACGAGGGTCGCGTACAAAGACTCTCGCTTATCAATGAAGACGGGGGAAATGGAGAGAAGTCTGTGCGTATGGCGAACCTGGCCGCGGTAGGAAGCCATGCAATCAATGGAGTTGCGGCACTCCACACGGAGTTGCTGAAGTCCAGTGTGCTTCATGACTTTTATGCGCTCACTCCGGAGAAATTTTCCAATAAGACCAACGGAGTTACGCCGCGGCGCTGGATGGTATTGAGCAATCCCCGCATGGCAGATTTGCTTACAGCACGCGTCGGCTCGAGCTGGATCCGCGATATCGAGCGGTTGCGCCGGCTGGAGCCCATGCTTGATGATGCGGATTTTTGCCACGAGTGGCGAGCGATTAAGCGGGACAACAAGGCGCAACTTGCGTCATATATTCACGAGCAGCTTGGAATTGTGACCGATCCGGACTCGATCTTCGACGTCCTGGTCAAGCGGCTGCATGAGTATAAGCGCCAGCACCTGCTGGTGCTGCATATTCTGACCTTGTTGAAGCGAATTCAGCGCGAACCGAACCTCGAACTGACACCTCGAACTTTCATCTTCGGCGGCAAAGCGGCGCCAGGATACCGCATGGCCAAGCTGATCATCAAGCTGATTCACTCCGTCGGAGAAGCCATCAACTCCGATCCGATTGTGAAGGGACGCCTGAAGGTTGTTTTCTTGCCCGACTATAGCGTAAAGCTGGGCCAGAGGGTGTATCCCGCCGCTGATCTCTCCGAACAGATTTCTCTGGCCGGCAAGGAAGCTTCGGGAACCGGAAACATGAAGTTTGCGATGAATGGCGCGATCACAATCGGCACGTTGGATGGCGCGAATATCGAGATCCGTGAAGAGGTGGGGGCGGAGAATTTCTTCCTCTTCGGGCTTACTGCTGCTGAGGTCGAGAACAAAAAGCGAGAGGGCTATAATCCGCGCCACGCATACGAGTCGAACGCAAACCTGCGCGAAGTGATCGATTCGTTAACGAGCGGCGAATTTTCCCACGGCGACAGAACGCTGTTCGAGCCCATTGTCAACTCCTTACTGACAAGAGACGAGTACATGCTTCTGGCTGATTACCAGGCCTATATCGATTGCCAGGATGCGGTAAGTCTGGCATATAAGAACCAAGAGCAATGGACGCGCATGTCGATTCTGAATGTGGCCCGGGTAGGCAAGTTCTCCTCGGACCGTGCGATACGGGACTATTGTGCTGATATCTGGAAGACCTGGCCGGTCAGCATCCAGCTGTAGGAGTGGAGATTGCGGGGCCGTTTCAAGTACTCGAATGCAGCGCGTTTTCGGTCCAGGCTACGGCTTCGATATAGACCCTTGATAATTCTGCCTGGTCCAGGCTGAGTGCCTCGGCCGCAGAATCGCAAGCCGCCCAATCGCCGCGTTCCCAATATTCCAACCAGTCCAGCATGGCGCGTTCGGGGCACTTTTTGCCCAACAGTGCTTCTACGACGTCTGTGCTGAGCGGCAGCGTGGGCGCTACCTCGCACATGGGCTGGCCCTGCATCGCCGGTAAAAGGCTCAGCATCCCCAGTAAGTATTGCCCGAATGGGTCCAGACCTCGTTGCGCTGCCATCACTTCGCAGATTCGTCCGCGCAAGATAGCCATAGACAATAGTTCGGCCGGCTGGTCACCATTGAATTCGCTGGCGATCGCTAGAGTCGCGATGCGGCGAAAAGCGTTCTCGCCGACTGCCACCAGCGCCACCTCTATCGACTCAACGTTCTGGCGCATTCCCCAAAGCGGCGAGTTCACCAACCGTAGGAGTTGATACGTGAGTGGGCCGTCGCGCTTCACCAACTGGCTTACCTTGGACATATTCAGAGGGTGCTGCTGCAACGCTTTCAGAATATCGAGCCTAAGCATCTGGTTGACGGGTGGACGCCGATTCCGTATAGCCACGGGCTCCAGGAAGAAATAGCCCTCAAACAGCGTGAAACCTTCCTCACGTGCCTTGCGGTAGTCCGAGTGTGTCTGAAGACCTTTTGCCAGCATCGTAAGGGGCTTGCCGCGCAACTCGTCTAGCAGGCTTCGACGCACTTCTGGAATGGTCCGGCAAAAATCTACCGTTATGTAGTCTGCCAATTCCAGCAGGGAGGTGCGCCGAGGCTCATTCGCGAAATCCTCCAAAGCAAAGCGGAAACCAAGCGCCTTCATCTGCCTGCATGTGGAAACTATTTCAGGTGAGACTTCAAGGGTCGGCCCAATCTCGAGGACCGTTAACGAGGCTGGCAAAACCTGCGCAAGCTGCTCGTTCAGCGCCTCCAACGGGCAGCAGACAAATGCAGTCAGCTTTCCAGTCAACTTCTTCAACTCACGCGGCTTTTCAAGGCCCAAGCTTCCTGCAGTCTCGATCAGGCGGTTGAAAGCCGAAACTCCGTCAGGGGACAACCCTCCACGGTAATGTAATTCGTACGCATGAACGCGCCCACGCAGATCCAGAATCGGCTGGCGGACGACTGAAAACAGCCCCTGCGATGAGGTCAACGCTGAATCGCCAGGAGTGTAAATGGGTTGGATTGCGGGCGCCATAGATTTACCAATTACATTCATCGGCTTAAGCCACAACATCTTGAAACGCAAGTCCACCTTCCAGAAGGGCTCGGCCGATGCGAAGACGATTTATTTCCAACTGGCAGGCCAAGCCGACTTTTGGAGCCGGATGGAGTACGGTCTTGCGGGTTCCGATCCAGGTAGAAGCACTTATCTCCTTAATATCCTGGTGTCGCACCAATTGAATAATTTTGTTATTGAATATCCACTTCTGGCCGATAGAACAATCAGGTGCTTTGCAGATCAATATCGACATTCAAAGAGAGTCTCCCTCGTCAAACGAGTACGACACTCCAGAGACTCCCTGATGACGGGCTGATTCCTGAACTCACATCGCCGAACGGTCAATTCGAACAAAAGAGACACTTCAAGACTGGACCTGAAAAATGAGCAGGTTCAAACAGCCGTCGAAAACATTTGGCAACTTGTCCGACTCAGCTTTTGCATTCAAGTTCGGCAAAGTCGGGCACTGTCCATTTAAGGAACCGCACGATTGGAGCCGCAATGAATCTTCTTAACGGACAAACCATCAAAATTGGCGTGCCCTTGACGCGTGGCGAGAAACGAAATTCGTCGGAGTTCGTGACAGCACGCCACAAAGTAAGCTCTCCTGTGATCGAGCCGGACAAATCGGCTACGAGAGGCGCGCCTTTTGTCGATGACTTCATTCTGGAGCACTCCCTGCCTCGTTTGCATGGCAATTCGATAGAGATCCAAGGCAGCTTTTGAGCCATCCGCACGAGGCGTAATGGCAAGGATCGGCTCATATCGATTGTTGTGATCACAAAGATCCTGTTTCTTCGCGCAGCGGAAGCTACTTTTTGGACGATCGCCGATGCCTCGTCCGGCTCCACTTCCTCCGGTCATTCAGCGTCTCGCAGGGTCCGGCATATGTGGATTAGTCCAGCCCGAGGCGGCGCACCGGAAAGACCGCGGTTCCTTCGGCTGACGCTGGAGCTTGACTCGCGGGCAGCGCGGGCCGGAGCCCACGAGATTTCGCATTTCTGAGCAGAATTGCCAATCCCAGTTGGCCGTCCATGCGTTTCTCCACGAGCAAAGCATGAGCCATGGTGAGGAACTCAGGGTGGTGCTCGAAATGCTTACTGGCTGCTTGCACGGTGTGCACTACGTGGCTGGCTGAAAAGTGCTCACGATGAAATCCGGCGACGCCAATAAGCAGGCCTTTCATCAAGGCAAACTGTGCTGTGAGCAAGGTAGACTCCCGGGTCATCGAGGGCATGGTATGAGTCTGCGCCCAGTCGCGCCCAAAGGGGAATCTGCATCGGAAAATGGTATTGATCAGATAGTTTTCCAGGACATACGGGTGCCTTTGGAAGAGGGGTGCATAATAATGCTCGTAAGCTGCGGAGTAACGGACAGTGAGCGATTCCAGTGTGGCGCCTTCGCCGTTGCCGATGCCTTTCGTAAAGGCCTGAACGCACTCCACAAACCGTGGGCGAAGGTGCGACCGGTGCAGCAGCATGCCTGCTAGGAGCAGTACGAGATCCAACTGCTTTGCATGATCTACCGGCAGAGTATTCATCGTGGCTTGCAGATTTCCTGAGGCCACAGTGGCTTCAAAGTCAGCCAAAAGCTGCGGAACTCTGCCCGCAAGTTCGTTCGATGCGATGGTATCGAATCGCCGGCTGAACAGGCCGAGCAGAAACAATCGCTGCCAGAGCGGGTAGGTGCGATTCTGCACAAGAGCCAATGCGAATTTGCGTATGGACCAGAAGTGGGGAAGCCACGGGTTGCGCTCATTCGCGCTATCGCATCTTTTTCGCAGTCCGCCATCCAGCCCTGCACCCATCAGCAGTTGCGGTTTCAGCAGTACCAACCGCGCGGCCTCAGGACATGAGAGCGAAAGGGCTTCTTCCGTCGCGCCATGAATGGAGTACGTTATGCGCGGGTAATTCGCGCATGCGTCGCAAAGAAGCTGCACGCCATATTCCGCCTGAATGCGACATAAACCATCCGCAGAAAGCAGCGGGCACTTGTGCAAGGCATTCATTTGAATTTGGGCGAAAGTTGCCGCCGAAGGGCTTCCGTTTTCCTGCACTTGCTCCGCAGTACGCAGAATGTTTTCGTCGATGGTCGTCCGCAACGGCCCAGCGGGCAGGGTCTGGTATTTTTCAAACGTGCTTCGGGCAACATGAATGGCCCACTCCTCGCAACAGGAGTCCTCACAGGCCGGTCCAATGCATCGAAAATCTTTCGAATAGTCAGGGTGAAACAGTTGGGTATGCCTCAACCGGCGCTCCTGGCAGCCGACCTTGCACGTCTGCTGCGCACTGGGTGTATGCCGCAAGGAACAGAGCAGTTAACGGGCACTTACAGGCAGAAATGGATTAAAAGAGTCTCAAAAATAACCTTTCGCAGCTGCAGCAGGGTCGGCCATGCATCGGTTAGGCCTTCTGCCAGGGAACGGACGAACGGGCCAGCAAGTTTAGCTCGGATATGCAATCATCCAATGTTCCACCCTCGATTTTCATCTGACGGACCATCGTCGTCTTGATCTCGTTGCTGATTCTTGATTCTCGAATGGGAAAGGACCACTTCGGGCCGGGGCAGCGGCGCGTCGGTGATTGCGGCCAGGTGGCCTCGCTCGCATCTTCGTCGATTCGTGTAATCTGGAACTGTTCGCGGGATGCCCGTTCCGGCATGCCCGGTTCTTTGAGTGGAACGATCGCGAAAAGGCTGCTCAATTTTGCGGCAACTTACCGATAACCCTCTCCAAATCCCTCAAGGGAGAGATGATGTCCGATCGCAAAGAACCCGGCCTTTCTGACAATTCAATTGGTGCGCTGGCCTACTTCACTCCGATTCCGGCAATCTTCTTTCTGGCAATCAGGCGCTACAACAAGAGACCCTATGTGCGCTTCCACTCGTGGCAGTCACTGGTGTTCAGCGCGTTTGTCTTCCTCGCCAGCTACGGCATGAGCTGGCTGCTATCGCTAACGGCATTCCTGGGGCCCCGGCTGTCGCTGGGACTCTGGTGGGTGTTCGTGGCGATGTGGGGTGCGATTTTCCTGATATGGGTGTGGTTGGTGGTGGGCGCACTGAACGGCAGAAAGTGCAAGCTCCCGATTATCGGGGCCTGGGCCGATGAACAGGCCTACCGATAGATCTGAATCAACGAGGGCATTTTCCCGAGTACAGAAATACGCCGAAATAGATCAACCTCCGCTTGTGGGCGGAGGTTGATTTATTTCAGGGTTGCACTGGAGTGCGGCCCCGCCTGATCAAGGGGGTGGCTGGCCAGTCTATGGATAGAGGTGGGCCGGCTCAATTTGCGGAGCCGGCTCTCCAGACTCAACGATCAGGTTCTTCAGTTGCTCGCGCAGTTCCTCGGCCTTTTGGCGGTATTCCTTGCGGCCGGCCAGGTTGACGAGTTCGTGTGGATCGTTGCGCTGATCGTACATCTGGTACTCGTGATAATTGGTGCTGTTTGCTGCGACCACGCCGGTGGGGTCGGCCACGCAGTAGGTCCAGTCTTTGGTGCGGATGGCGCGCCCGGTCATTGACTCGCTGATTTGCACCAGTTCGCTGTTTGGCCAATGTTGGCGGGCGTTCGCGTCGTGGACCAGCGGCATCAGGCTGCGTCCCTTCATGGACTCTGGAACAGGAATTCCGGCCGCATCAAGAAGCGTTGGCGCAATGCTGACGATGCCGACAACTTCCTGAATCTGGCGCGCGGTCTCAAAGCCGGGCCCGTGGATGACAAGCGGAACTCGCAAAGAGCTGTTGTGCGTACTGCGCTTGTACTCCTCGTTACGGGTCATGAAGTGGCACCCATGATCGCTCATGAAGACGAAGATGGTGTTGTCGGCGATGCCTTCCTCGTCGAGAATCTTGCGCAGGCGCCCGACAGAAGCATCGATGCTCTCGCAGGCGCCATAGTAGTCGGGCAGCTGCTCGTGCCAGTCGCCCGGGAAGGCGCGAAGATCCGGCGGCACATAGGCGTTGATGAAGCGCTCGGCCGAGCCCTTGGGGCCAACCATGCGATTGAGGTCGTTCTGCTGATGGGGCTCGAGCTGGGAGATGACGAGCAGGAATGGTTTCTCCTGTTTGGCGCGCAGGAACTTCTCTGCGCGGTCGGTGAGAAAGTCGACGCGGTACTCGTCGTTGAAGGTGATTTCGTTCCCGTCGCGATCCCAGATGGTTCCCTCGTAAGGATGCGTGGAGAACTCAAGAGCGTTTGAGGCTTCCCAGAGGTCGAGGAATCCGCCGCGATGCTCCGCCTTGACGGGACCGCGGCCACCGCCCTCGCCAGCCTGCCCGGGAGCCAGATGCCACTTGCCGATGTAGTTGGCCGTGTAGCCGGCCTTGCGGATTTCAGTTGCGATGGTGGGCAGGTCCTGCCGAAGGCCGAGGCCGTTGCGCCAGACTCCGGTCTCGGTGGCATACCGGCCGGTAAGCAGGACGGAACGCGAAGGCGCGCAGACGGGCTGGTTGGTCACGGCCTGGGTAAAGGTGGTGCCCACGGCCGCAAGAGCGTCAAGATTGGGGGTGCGGGTGGAACTGTTGAGACCGTTGGCGCCGAGGAAGTCCCAACGGAACTGGTCAGAGTGATAAATGACGATGTTCGGCTTGCGCTTGCCTGCCGTGGAGTCCTGGCCAGATTGAGCAGTAACGGGCAGTGCGGCCGCTGCGGTTGCAGCGGCCGTACCGACGAGGAAGTTTCTTCTATTCACCTTCACTCAATTGCTCCTGGGAGTGCTTCCTGGTTACGGGATGAACGTAGTATTTCAGGCTCGTCTGGTTTTTTCTAAAGAGGTATCTTCTCAAAAAAACAAACACGGATACGGGGCGAATTCCGTATCCGTGCGGATTGCGCTCATCGGCAAAAGCGCTCGAAACGCTCGCCGAGGTCGCGATTACTTGACTGTCTTGGCCGGCTGGTTGGCAATGACCAACGAGGCGATCTTGGTATAGGTGGCCGCCGGAACAATGTTCTTGGTCTTCAGCTGGGTCTTGTTGGAATAGGGGCGGCCGGCAATGATCTTGGCGGCATAGGCGTCGCCAACGCCGGGCAGGGCCTTGAGCTGATCCGCGGTGGCGCTGTTCAGGTCAACCAGCTTGCTGGCAGGTGCGGCAGGCTTGGCTGCGGCAGTGGCAGGCTTGGCTGCGGGCTTGGGCTGCTGCGCACTGGCCGGAAGAACGCTGAGAAGCGACGCGGCGGCGAGCGTGAGAACGGCTGCGGTAAAGCGAGTGAACTTCATATATGTCTCCTTTGCTTGCATTGGTGCGGGCGAAATATGGTTGGCTGCGCCAGCGTGTGTGCACTCATCGGATGAATGCCCTGCGCGTTCCGCTTCCCAACCCTGATGAAACGATGAAGCCGATGGGCAAGACTAGCCCTTGTTGCCGAACATGCCTTCCACTGAGCCGAGCAGGCCGCCCAGTCCACCGGAACCAGCAGCCTGGCCGCCTTCCATACCGAGCAGGGGCATGACCATGCTCTGCATGGACGCCGGAAGCTTGGACTGGATGAGGGCAACAATGGCCTGAGCTGCTTCCTGTGCCTGATCGGGGCTCAAGCCAACTTTTTGCTGCAACAACTGCGCTATTTCATTCATGTCGAGTAATCCTTTCTTGGGCAGGCCTCCTGGCTATAGCCGAAGAGCCTGGTTGATGAGGGGAATCTGCCGAAGCGGTTCTCCCTGAGTCTGGATTAAAGAGTCGAACTTGAGTCGTAGGGCGGACTCCAGTGAGCATAAACTCACCAGAGCAAAGCCCGCAGCCTGAAGGTACGCCACTTGAAGTTGAATCAAGATGAATCCGCCGTGATTTCTGCTTTGTTGTCCGCAGAAATCCTGCCGCAAATCAGAAGCTGAGCAAGAATATCGTTCCGGCATCCTTGCCGCCGCACGCCATAAGGCGCGCGGCGGTTCAGAAACAGAGAAGCGCGGTCAACCTCGACCTCTTGTGACCAACCGGAAGACAAACACCACCAGGATCGCTCCAGCGAGAGCGATGAGGATTGTGTAGAGGAGTCCTCCTTCGGGCGAAAAGCCGAGATGGCCCGCAATGAATCCGCCGACAAAGGCGCCCACGATGCCGAGCACGATGTCCAGCCAGAAGCCGTAACCGCCGCCCTTCATGATTTTTCCAGTGGCCCAACCGGCCACCAAACCAACAAGCAACCACCAGAGTAAATGCATACTTCCTCCCTTGACCTTTTGCTGGAATATTTTGCGTTGCCAGGCGAGGCCCCGGGGGCAGGCTTCGAGGCACTTAAGAATACTACTACTGAAAAGGTGAAATTGGCCTCATGAACCTGCATACACGGCTCCGCGGCCAGGGAAAGGGAAAAATGCCAGCGGCCAGAGAGGCAGGCCCGTTTGCGCGGCCAGGGCTAGTTCGCTGAGTGGGAACCGGTTTCAGCCCGGCGTTTGAGAGCGAGCAAGTGCGTCCAGGCGCAGCGGGCAGGGATGGCGGGAGTGCTGTTTTCTGTGCTTGCATAGGACGCGTCTCGACGTGTAAAGTGCCCCCTACGAACTCGCACTGGCGAAAGGCAGCTTCCTGCGCCGCCGTAAAGGACGCATCGAAGACTACTTCGTCCGAGATTTAATCCACCTACGGGAATCCTCATGGATTCGAAAGGATCTGCAATGAATACGAAGAAAATACTTGGATCAGTAGCTCTCGCTCTCGGGCTGCTGGCCGCAAACATGGCTGTCGCACAGGCGCCGGCGGGCGCACCAGCCGGTTCCACCGCGCTTTGCAACGACGGAACCTACTTCAAGGGCTCAGTCAAGATTGGCGCTTGCACCGGACACAAGGGTGTCAAGACCTGGTGGGGCGCGGCTACAGCGAAACCCGCTGCGAAGCCGGCTCCGGCGGCAGCCACGAAGCCTGCTGCCAAGACCGCTCCCGCTCCGGCAGCAAAGCCTGCTTCAACACCGGCTCCCGCTCCGGCAGCAAAGCCTGCCTCCACGCCGGCTCCCGCTGCCACTCCTGCTGCGGCGCCAGCGGCTGCAAAGTCTTCCTCCAAGACAATGGCGCAAGCGCCCGGCGGCGGCCCAGGCCTGGTTTGGCTCAACACCTCGAGCAACGTGTATCACTGCCCGGGAACACAGTACTACGGAAAGACCAAGGCCGGCTCTTACATGAGCGAAGCTGACGCGAAGGCGAAGGGCGCTCACTCCGAGGGTGGCAAGCCCTGCAAGTAAGAACGGTCGAGTCCGATTAACCGGACTCACAAACGCCGGGCAGGCCGCACAGGCTTGCCCGGCAATTCTTTTGGGCCAAAACTGTCTTCGATTCGGATTGGAGCGGCAAGTATACTTGCGTGATGAAGTTTCCCGGAGATGAACTCGTCGCCATGCTGGTGGCCGTCAGTTTCGCGGCCGGGCTCAATGTTTACGCCACCGTTGCGACGCTCGGACTGCTCGCGCACACCGGTTGGCTGGCGCTGCCGCCAACCCTGGCGCTGCTCGGCAGCTGGTGGGTCATCGGCGCCAGCGGCGTGCTGTTTGCCATTGAATTCTTCGCAGACAAGATTCCGGCGTTCGACCTCATCTGGAACGCGCTGCACACCTTTATCAGGATTCCCATTGCGGCGCTGTTGGCTTATCGCGCCACGGCGGGCCTGTCGCCGCAGGAACAATTGATCGCCACGCTCGCCGGCGGGCTCATTGCGCTGGCCGCGCACGGAGGCAAGACGGCCGTTCGCGCCGCCGTCACCGCATCGCCGGAGCCGTTCTCAAACATGTCGCTGAGCATGGGCGAAGATACGCTAGCCGTGTTTCTCACCTGGTTTGCCACCAGACACGCGTATTGGGCTGCCGGAATTGTCTGCATGTTGCTGGTGGTCACGCTGATTCTGGTCCGATGGGTGGTGCGGGCCATCAAGGCTCTGTTCTCCGGAGCGGAACACGCGATTGAGGCGTGAGCGCCTGAGCAGGCAACGGAACTCAGCGCTGTTCTTAGTCCCGGAGCGCACGACTCCGCTCATTTGATCTTGGCGAAGTTTGAATTTGGGGAGATGAAGCGATGGCGATGGAACGCCGTGGATTCCTGAAGAGCGTTGCGGGGGTAGGCATCGCTGCTGCGCTCTCTCCGCGCATGGTCAAGGCCGAAGAACAAGCGGCGCGCGCCACGCGCGGCATGCCATCTCCAAAGATCAAAGACATCAGCGTGATTGAGTGCGAGCCCCAGGGCGTGCGTCTGACGGTGGTGAAGATTACGACGGACCAGGATGGACTCTACGGCTATGGCTGCGCGACTTTCACGCAAAGGGCCGATCTGGTGCGGCCGGCGGTGGAGAAATATCTCAAGCCGTTTCTGCTGGGTAAGACCACTGACCGGATTGAGGACATCTGGCAGTCGTGCTACGACAGCTCCTATTGGAAGAACGGGCCAGTGCTCAACAACGCCATCAGCGGCGTTGACCAGGCTTTGTGGGACATCAAGGGACGGCAGGCGGGGTTGCCCGTGTATCAACTGGCCGGCGGCAAGTGCCGCGAGGCGGTGGACTGCTACGCGCACGCCAGCGGCGCCGAGTTTGAAGATGTGGTGGCGGATGCGAAGAAGTACATGGCGCAGGGATTCCGCAACGTCCGCGTGCAGGTGAGTTTGCTGGGCATGGCGGCCTACGGGTCGGCGCATTTGGGGGCCGCACCCGAAAAGGCATTGCACGACAAGCCGCTCTTCGATCCGGCAGCGCAAATGCGGCGCGCACTCAAGCTGCTTGAGACTTGCCGGCGCGAACTCGGCGACGAAGTGGAGCTGCTGCACGACATGCATGAGCGGCTCACGCCCAATCAGGCGGTCCAATTCTGCAAGGCTGCCGAGCCGTTCCGCTTGTTCTTCCTCGAGGACCCGCTTTCGCCGGAGGACCTGGGATACTTCAGGCAGATACGCCAGAACTGCGCAACGCCGATCGCCATGGGGGAGCTGTTCAACAGCCCGCATGAATGGCAGCCGCTCATCACGGAGCAATTGATCGACTACATCCGCGTGCATGTGTCTGAGGCGGGCGGATTCAGCCCGGCGCGCAAGATCGCCATTCTTGCCGAGCAGTTTGGCGTCAAGACCGCGTGGCACGGGCCGGGCGATGTTTCGCCGGTTGGCCACATGGCCAATGTGACTCTTGATCTCGTCAGCTACAACTTCGGCATTCAGGAGTACTCGCCCTTCAATGAGCGCACGCAGGCCATCTTCCAGGGCTGCCCTGAGATGCGCGATGGCTATCTGTGGGTGAGCGAGAAGCCCGGCTGGGGTATTGAGATCGACGAGAAGGAAGCGGCCAAGGCGCCGTTTCTCGCGAGCCCGCTCAATGGCGGATGGGGTGAGATCCGGCTGCGGGATGGGACCGTCATTAAGCAGTAAGGTGACTCTTCCATCAAGAGACACAAGAAAAGCGGGCGCACGCCTCCCTGCTGAAAGATCCGCTCGTTGTCTTTCAGCAAGCTCGACACGAGTAAAGTCGCGTCCGGATACGAGCGCAGAGCGTAGTTCTTGTAATCCAACGCATCGCAAAAGGCGCGGTATTTGGGTTCATTGAAGAATGGTACCGTACGAGTCTTTTGAAGGATTATGAGCAATCTCTGGGCTAGATTGTTTTTGAAGCAGGTATGCAACTTGCCCAACCAGGGGAGGGCATAGCCACGCGACAAGAAAATACAATGGCCACGCATATTTGGATAGCAGACGGCCAAGAGGCGGAATGAGCGAACCAGGTGTGATGCACACGAGTTTGGAATACTTCCCAACTCCAAACAGGCGCTTCAATTCCCTCTTATTTAGCACCCCGAAATTCGGATCCCAAAATTTTTGGATACGCCAGTCGATCAACAAGAGATAGCCGCTTGACTTGCAGACACGAATCATCTCAGACGCAATGTCCTTCCGGAGGTGGTCGTCGGTCAGTGTGGCGAAAAGCGTGGATTCGTAGACAAGGTCAAATGAACCGTCCGCGAGCGGTATGCAACTGGCATCCCCAAGGACTGCTGTGGCTTGAGGGTAGAGGTCCGCGACATGATCAAGCCGCTCACTCTGAATCTCGATGCCTGTCATGTTGTTTGGCTTCACTCCCAGGCGGAAGAGTTGGTACCAACCCGCGCCGGAACCGCAGCCTATATCCAGGACCTTCAGTGTGGAAGCTGGCTCGGTGATCTGGCTGAACGCTCGGATAAACGAACGCTCAGTGGCCAGAGTCTGAAAGAGAACACCTCGATTAGCTCTCAGATCGTTTCGATCAGCCCCTGCATTGGCGGTGTACCAATTCCGTTGCTCGACTTCCCGCAGGGAGTGGCTCATCAATTTATCCCTCTTCCGTCTGAACTCCAGGGGGGGCAACGCTATGCGAAGCAGACCATTTCTCTATGGCCTACTTCTCATGATAACCGGTTCTCTCGACGGCAGAACTCGATTGGCGGCCGAACCACTTGAGCCCATTCGCGCGTGACAGAGCGGACTGCGTTGAACTCGTGCGCTCTTCGCATCCATGCCCCCACCCACTGAAAGTGCTTTTGGCTGGTACAAAGTGGCGGCATTGGCGGAACGGCTGAAGCCATGCCCTTTCAAAACAGTGCGACAATATGCGTTTGTCGTCGAACTGTCGTGAGGCTTCAGACGGTGCTGAAAAAAGCCGGCATTTTTGTGCCGAATTCACTTGTCGTGCAACGTAATGTGCGTAGCCTTGTTCTGCGCTTCGATCACCAACTGCGCGGCGAGTAGGCACTCGTCCAGATTTTGCGCGAGATGCGTGCGATTGACAATGTCGGCCACGAACTGCGGACCGAAAGGCAGCGGCATCTGGTTGCAGTCGATGTAGCGGGCCTGCTTGCCATCGGCAATGAAGAGGTTGTTGCCCTGGTGCTTGACACCGACGTCGGTGTACTTGCGGATCTCGATATAGCCGTCGGTGCCGAGGATGAACAGGCGCCCATCGCCCCAGGTGCCAAGGCCGTTGGGTGTAAACCAGTCGAGGCGTACGTACCCGAAGCCCTTGTTGCCGCGCAGCATCATGTCGCCGAAGTCCTGGAAGCGCGGGCGATCGGGATGGCGGACGTTGGCCACCTGCGACGCCACAACTTCAGCCTGCGTGGAGCCAGTGTAGTAAAGGAACTGGTCCACCTGGTGCGAGCCGATGTCGCACAGAATGCCGCCAAACTGGTCGGGATTCCAGAACCAGTCGGGCCGCGAAGAGCCGCCGCCTGCATCGCCCGCGCCCTGGAAGATCTGGTGGGGCGCAATGTTGATGGTCTGGATGACGGTTCCGATGGCTCCCTGCCGGACCAGCTCGCCCGCATACACGGCTGCTTTCACCTCAAGCAGCTCGCTGTAAAGGATGGCGTAAATTCGGTTGGTCTCGGCAATGGTCTTGCGCACCGCGGCCAGTTGCTCGAGCGTGGTCACGCCCGGCTTGTCTGAGAGGAAGTCCTTGCCGGCCTTCATGGCGCGCACGGCCAGCGGTCCGCGTTCATTGGCAATCTGAGAAGTCACCACCAGTTGCACGCTTGGGTCGTGGATGATTTCGTCCTGCGTCGCCACGACCTTCACATTTGGGAAGCGCTTCTTGAAGATAGCGATCTTGTCGGGCTCGCCACCCCAGGCCGCTACCAGTTCACCGCCGCCGCGCGTTACGGCGCCGATGATTCCATAAATATGGTCGTGGCTCATGCCGCAAACGGCGAATTTGATGTGGTTTTTTGGAGCTTCTTCACCTTGGGCTACGGGCAAAACCGCGTCTTCAACAATGGTGCCGTGGCCCCCGCCAAAGGCCATTGCGCCTTCAGGCATTCCCGCCATCATGGCAACGGGCGCAATCAGCCCCGCCTGCTTCAGAAAGTCACGCCGACCTGTGTAGATTCTGTTCATTGAACCTCCAGAATGCTTTCAGACCAATTTGAGAGCGGAAAGCCACCCTGCTTAGGCCCGCATCGATCATAAACGCGTTTGCCCTGCCCGGAGAATGGGATGCGGTGAACTCGCCGAGCCGGCAGGGTACACGCCCGGGGGATTGCCGTTAGACTGAATGCACAAAGCCGGATTACGGCAGCAGGCCGCGAACCGGCGGTGCAAGGGAGACACGATGACTCGCTACGGAATGGTAATTGGCCTGAAGCCTGAGACCGAGCAAAAGTACAAGGAGTACCACGCGGCTGTGTGGCCGGGCGTGCTTGCAACGATCAGCAAGTGCAATATTCGCAATTACTCCATCTTCCTCAGGAATCACACGCTCTACGCGTACTTTGAGTACCACGGAACCAACTACGCGGCGGACATGGCGCGAATGGCTGAGGACAAGACCACGCAGGAGTGGTGGGCGATCATGGAGCCGATGCAGAGCCCCGACCCCAACCGCAAACAAGGCGAGTGGTGGTCGCCTATGGAAGAGGTTTTCCATCTGGATTGAGGCCGCGCGGGCGCGTTCCCCCGAGCGTTCTCAGCTACCCATGCCCTCTCTGCGAAAATAGAGAGGCATGCTTTCACTCCAAAATGCGGGCAAGCGGTTTGGGCCGCGGGTGCTGTTCCTTGAGGCCAACTGGCTCATCCGGGCGCGGGAAAAGACGGCGCTGGTGGGCGCCAACGGCACCGGTAAATCCACATTGATGAAGGTGTTGGCCGGCCTGGAGACGCTGGATTACGGCGAAGTGCAGCAGACGCGCGGCATGAGCATCGGTTACCTGCCGCAGGAGGGTCTGCGGCTGACCGGGCGAACGGTTTTTGAAGAATGCCTGAGCGTTTTCGACGAACTGCGCGAAATGGAACGCGAGATTGAGCGGCTCGGCGGACAACTCGCCGTGCTTGACCACGAAGGCGCCGAATACGAAGCCGCGGCGGAACGCTTCAGCCTGTTGCAGGAGCGCTTTCACGCTCTCGACGGCTACGCGCTGGATGCGCAGGTGGGCGGCGTGCTCACGGGCCTCGGCTTCAGCAAAGAGGACTGGAAGCGGCAGACGGACGAGTTCAGCGGCGGGTGGCAGATGCGCATTGCGCTGGCGAAACTTCTGCTGGCAAAACCAAATCTGCTCCTGCTCGACGAGCCCACCAATCACCTCGACCTGGAGACGCGCAACTGGCTCGAAGATTATCTGCACACTTACCCGTTCGGCTACATCCTCATCTCGCACGACCGGTATTTTCTTGACGTCACCATCGACCGGACCGTGGAGATCTGGAACAAGCGGCTGACCATCTACCAGGGAAACTTCAGCAAATATCTCTCGCAAAAAGATGAGCGGCGTGCGCAACTCCAGGCCGCATGGCGAAACCAGCGCGAGCAGATCGAGCACCTTGAGGCGTTCATCAACCGCTTCCGCGCGCAGGCAACCAAGGCCAAGCAGGTACAGTCGCGCATCAAGGAACTCGAAAAGATTGAGCGCATCGAGATTCCTGAAGAAGAGCCGGTGATTCACTTCCGGTTTCCGCAGCCGGCGCCCTCGGGGCGGACGGTTGTCGAGGCCGAGGGACTGGCCAAGAGTTACGGCGAGAAGAAGGTATTCGAGAATGTGCGCTTCAGAATCGAGCGCGGCGACCGGGTGGCGCTGGTGGGCGTCAACGGCGCGGGCAAATCGACTCTCATCAAGCTGCTCACCGGCGATGAGCCGCCCACGGCAGGCACAGTCAAGCTGGGCCACAATGTGATGAGCGAGTACTTTGCGCAGGACCAGTACAAGGTGCTTGACGGCGAGGCGCGGATGCTGGACGACATCAGCCGCGCAGCCAAGAAAGTTCCTGAAGTGGAGTTGCGCTCACTGCTCGGCTGCTTTCTCTTCAGCGGCGACGATGTGTTCAAGCCGCTTGGCGTGCTTTCCGGCGGAGAGCGGAACCGGTTTGCACTGGCGCGGATCCTGGTGTCGCCCTCGAATTTCCTGCTGCTCGACGAACCGACCAACCACCTAGACATGCGGGCCAAAGATGTATTGCTCGAAGCGCTGGCGGCGTTCTCGGGCACGGTGGTATTTGTTTCCCACGATCGCTACTTTATTGACCGGCTGGCCACGCGCGTGCTGGAAGTGGAGAACGGCACAGTCACCAGCCGCGAGGGGAATTACGAAGACTATCTGCGCTGGAAAGCGGCGCAGGTCGGCGGCGGCACAAGCAACGAAAACGCGAACAAGCGTATCCCGGAGAGCGCTTCGGTTTCGAGAAGTTCTTCGGCTTCGAAAAATGTTTTGTATAAGGGCACGGCTTTAGCCGGGCCGAAAACAGCTCCCCCCAAGAATGGGGCTTCAGCCCCTGTGGGTCTTTCGCCAGTCAGCCCATCATCCAACACCATCGTCATCGAAGGCGGCCCAGACCCCGAGCCCAAAGAGAAGACCCGCCGACTGAATCCCATCAAGCAGAAGCAGATGGAAGACCGCTGCGCGTTTCTTGAAGAAGAAGTTCCGCGCATCGAATCCGCGCTCGCACACACTGAGGAGCAACTTGGCGCCTATGTTTCCGCCGCCGAAACTCAGCGCCTCTCAACCCTCGCCGAAGATTTGCGCGCGCAACTAGGCAACCTTACCGCCGAATGGGAAGACCTTATGCTCCAACTCGAAGCCTGATCGTTGGCGCGCGCCCTAATCCTCAAATACCATCAAGTCCATGACCTCCACCGCTGAAAAATCTCGCTGCAAATGGTCCGAGAGCGACCCTCTTCTCCGCGATTACCATGACACTGAGTGGGGCATCCCCGAACGCGACAGCCGCACGCTCTGGGAACTGCTCATGCTCGAAGGATTTCAAGCCGGCCTTGCCTGGATCATCGTTCTCCGCAAGCGCGACGCTTTCCGCAAAGCCTTCAAAGGCTTCGACCCCGTCAAAGTCGCCCGCTTCAAGGAGGCCGACATCGAACGCCTGCTTCAGGATCCAGGCATCATCCGCTCGCGCGCCAAAATCGAAGCCACCATCCAGGCCGCACGCATTTTCCTCGAGATGCAAAAAGCTGGCGAAGACTTCTCGACGTTTCTATGGAATTTCGTCGGTGGCAAGCCCATCCGGAACGAAGGGCCGGTCCCCGCGCAAACGCCGTTCGCCGTTGAAATGTCGAAGCAACTCAAGAAACGCGGATTCAAGTTCGTTGGCCCCGTCATTGTCTACGCTTTCATGCAGGCTGCCGGCATGGTCAACGACCACAGCCCCACCTGTTTCCGTCGCAACGCGCGCAAATAAACGGCGCAGATCAGGGAACGCCCCCTGATGAGCTTCTTATTTCGGTCGTGCATAATCAAAAGACGATGGCTCTTTTATGGAATCCTGAAAACTGGCAGCAGCGCCTGGCGGAGTTGGAGGCGCAGACCGGCGACCTGAAAGAGGCGCCCCTCCGGCGCGATGTTCGCTCGCTCGGCATGTTGCTGGGCGAGGTGCTGCGCGAGCAGGCTGGCGAAGCGCTGTTTGGCGAAGTGGAAACGCTTCGGCAGGATACAATCCGCCGGCGCGATGCCGAGGCGCGCGGACGAAACGAAGAGGCGGCGCGGAATGCCGCAGGCGCGCTGGAGATGGTGCACCAGCTTGCTCCGGAACGGGCGATCCTGTTGACGCGCGCTTTTGCCTTTTACTTTGAGCTCATCAACCTGGCAGAGACCAACCATCGCAAGCGGCGGCGCATCGCGCTCAAGCTGAGCGGAGGCGCGGGCCGGCAACGCGGTTCGCTGGCCGGCACGCTCTGCGAG
>Ga0224557_1001186_pt1 | contig 26034 bp, 23 predicted proteins | sample 714S31014metaG_FD_180677 | JGI IMG/M metagenome (GOLD analysis project Ga0224557, IMG submission 180677) | Peat soil microbial communities from Stordalen Mire, Sweden - 717 S3 10-14 | ecosystem: Environmental > Terrestrial > Soil > Wetlands > Peat | place: Sweden: Norrbotten County, Stordalen... | reverse complement strand
AACTGGTGATTATGGGCGCCAATCTGGTCCGGTTCGGAACCTGGTCGGCAGGCTCGACCGTTTTGGTGTGGCTGACCGCGGCGGTGGCGGCCATCGCCCTGGGAAGACGCCGCCGCGAATTGAGGAGGGCTTTATGAGTCGCTTTCAAGATGAAGTGGAATTGGTGCCCCGTCCGGCGTTCGCCATCGGCGTGTGCGTGTGGCTGGCGTTTTTCCTGTTGATGTTCTTGGTGCCCATCGGGCACGATCCGCAGCTTAGAAACTGGCCCCTGGCGGGTAAGCTGGCGATCTCCGTCCTGCCGGGCCTGCCGCTGTTTTTCCTTGCTTCGCTGGTCGGCTACGTCTACGCCGATGCGAAGCGGCGCGGCATGCGGTACGTAATGTGGACATGGCTGGCAGCCCTGATCCCCAACGCCATCGGGATCATCCTGTACTTCGTTCTGCGCGACCCGCTGCTTCTGAATTGCACGCAATGCGGCGCCCAGGTGCGGACGGGCTTTGCGTTTTGTCCGAAGTGCGGCGGCTCCCTATCGCACGCCTGCCCGCAGTGTCGGCGCGCCGTGGAGCCGGGTTGGACGCACTGTGTGTACTGCGGCGCGTCCCTGAGTGGGGCGTGAGCGCCCTGCCGGAGTGATTCGCACCGATTTGTGCGAGACTCAAATGGTGAAGGGAAGCGAGTTTCTGCGGAAGTTGCGGGGATGGCGGCTCGAATCGGATTCGACTATCCTGAAGGACCCTAAGAAGGAGTTGGGCGCCGGGCTGCTTCGGTCGAAGTGCCGCGACCTGGGGATTGAACCGCGCGACTTGTAAGAAGGAGACTCGATGTTCACTTTCGCCTACCCCGCCGTTTTCAGCCGCGATGAAGATGGACGTTCGCTCGTCGACTTTCCCACTGCCCATACTGACGGGGCGGATGCGAGCGAAGCAATGGAGGAGGCCATCGACTGTCTGGGTAGCAGCATCGCATTCGCGATGGCCGGCAAGCGAATCGTACCCAGGCCGTCCCGCCTGAAACGCGGGCAGAAGCTGGTACCTGTCCCGGTGTGGATCGTGGCCAAACTCGCTCTCTACTGGGCGATTCGTGACCTTGGCATCAGCCAGTCGGAACTGGCCCGCCGTCTCAAAGTGCGCGAGACCGTCGTCCGGCGCATGCTGGACCCGAACCACGACACCAGGCCGGAGAAGATTCAGGCCGCGCTCGAAGCGCTCGGTAAACGGGTCGTCATGGCCTATGATGACGCGGCGTGAACCCTGCTGAGTGTTGGTAGGGGTCAGATTGAGGCGCGTACCTGCAGTGGCATTGCGCACCGCTTCACCTGAGCCGATCCTCCCGAATGAGCTGGGCAGGATCGCTTGGCGTGCGCCCTTGGACCGGCGGATTGGATCGAATGGACGCGAGCAGCGCCCGCCGGCGAGCTTTCGGGTCAAGCCCGCGTCGGGGCTCGACCGGGTGTTTGGTTTGAAGACGCGGCACGTCTCATCACCCCTCGCGCGGGCGCAGCCACACATGATACACCGCCGCTCCCGCGCCAATGGTGGCCAGCGCGGTGACCGACGCCACCGGCTGCCACACGATGCCGTAGGCGATCATGCAGGCGCCCACCAGGATGTAGGCCAGCGGAATCGCCGGAAAACAGAAGCTCACCGGGCGCAGCTTCTGCCATCCCGGCCGGCGGCGGAAGATGAACAGCGACGCCACCGACAGCACCGAGAAAAAGGTCAGGCTGAAGCCGATGTAGTACACGAGCTGGGTAAAGGGCGTCAGGGTCATCAGCATGGCGCAAAGACCTTGGCTCACGATCGCGTTCACGGGCGTGTGCCACTCCGGATGCACGGTAGCCGCCGCCTTGAAGAAGGCCTTGTTCTTGGCCATGGCGTAGTAAACGCGCGGTCCGATGGTCACCTCGGCGTTCACCGTGGCCATGAGCGAGAGGGCCATCAGCGCGGAGAAGGTTCCCGCCACCTGCGGGCCGAACAGGTTGGAGGCTGCCAGCGAGCCGACCGCCATCACCCCCTTCATGTTTTCGAGCGGCGTGGAGTAAATGAAGATCAGGTTCAGGCCGATGAAGAGCGCGGTGACCAGCGCCGTGCCGGCCGCCAGCGCGGCGGGCAGGGTCCGTTCCGGGCGTTTTAATTCTTCCGCCACGTAGGTCGCGGCGTTCCAGCCGCTGTAGGCCACCATCACCCACAGCAGGCTAATTACAAACTGCGCCGGCAACGTGGTATGCGCGGTGCGCACGGCCGGCTCGGAGAAGTGATGCCAGCTTCCCGATCCGCTCAGGAATCCCAGCGCGATAAAACCAACGATCACCGCCAGCTTGGCGGCGGTGAGCGCGTTCTGCACCCTGGCCGTGCGCCGCACTCCCAGGCAATTCAGCACGCTGAAGCCCGCTATCAGCAGGCAAGCGAGCGCCTGTTCTCCGCCCAGATGCATCGAGAACGGCCCCGAGCCGAGCACGTAGCGCGCATGCCCCTGTTTGAGCGACGGAAAGAAATATCCCAAATAGTTGGAGAAGGCCAAAGCGGCCGCCGCGATGGGCGCGGAGAAGCCGGCGAAGAAGGAGACCCATCCGGTCATGAACCCCCAGGCGGGACCGAAGGCGCGGGTGAGGTACACATATTCGCCGCCGGAGCTGGGGAAGTTGATGCCCAGTTCAGAATAGCTGAGGGCGCCGGCCAGGGCGAACAGAGCGCCCGCCAGCCACACCGCCAGGATGAGCTTGGCGCTGCCCAAGTCCGCCGCCATGATGCCCGTGGTGGTGAAGATGCCCATCCCCACCATGTTGGAGACCACCAGGGCCGTAGCGCTCACAAACCCGAGTTGGCGGAGGAGTCCCGCTTTGCCCTGAAGCTGCGTAGGCATGTTTGCTATTGGTCATTGTATGTCACTTGCGATAAACACTGAGCCGCGACCGTGAGGGAGCGGTCCTTTCAGAGCGTGAACGGGTTTCTGAGAAGATCCGGCAGGAACATCGTTCGGGCGGGTAGGGGGTGGGTCACTGGCAGCAGTTAAGACACGCCGTTCACGCTCTAAATTGTATAGTGACGGGCGTTGGCGAAACGTTTCATTGGCGGGGTGGGTACTAGTACAGTTTTTGGGGGCGGCCTGAGAGGCCGCGCAGGCCGGGGGCCTGCCCCACGATTCCGTGCTAATATGTGGTAGCGCCACATATGGAAGAACGATCTATCGACCGCGAATGGAAGAAGGGCAGCGCCGAACTGCTGCTGCTCTCGCTGCTGGAGACGGTGCCCCGCCACGGGTACGAAATCGGCAAGCTGATCGAACAGCGGTCGCAAGGCGCGCTACGCTTTCACGCGGCGTCGCTATACCCGCTGCTGTATCGCCTGGAGAAGCGCGGCTGGATTCAAGGCCGATGGGTGGAGAAGAGCGGGCAGCGCCGGCGGCGCTATTACAAGTTGACGGCGCCGGGACGGAAAGTCCTGGCTTCCCAGCGGCAGGGCTGGCAGACGTTCGTCGAAGCCATCAGCCGCATCACCGGAGTCGAAAATGCCTGACTGGAACGAATCGATTCGCACGCAACTGGCGGAGTTGAAACTAGCTCCCGCGCGCGAGGCGGAGATTGTCGAGGAATTGGCCCAGCACGCCGAGGATCGTTACCGGGAGCTTCAAAGCGGCGGGGCCACGGAGGCGGAAGCGCGCCGCATGGCGCTCGAGGAGATCGGCGGCCACGAACTGCTGGCCAGAGAACTGCGCACCGTCGAGCGGCTGAACGCGCCGGAGCCGGTCGTGTTGGGCGCGGGAAACAGAGGGCGCGGCATGCTCATCGCCAGCCTGGGGCAGGACCTGCGCTACGTATTCCGCACGCTGCGGAAGAACCCCGGCTTCACCGCGGTGGCGATGCTGGCGCTGGCGCTGGGCATCGGGGCGAATACGGCCATTTTCAGCGTAATCAACGGCGTGCTCCTGAGGCCGCTGGCGTATCCCGATCCCGGCCGCCTGACGATGATTTACGAGACGACCAAGGAGTTCCCCGAAGCCTCTGTCGCGTATCCGAATTTCCTCGATTGGCGCAGCGCAAGCCGGTCCTTCACCGGGATGGGCGCCATCCGCGGCGACGACTTCAACTTCACCGGACGGGGCGAGCCCGAGCGCCTCGCGGGCGAGTACGTCTCGGCCAGCCTCTTCCCGGTGCTCGGCGTCACGCCGTTCATGGGACGCCGTTTCCTGCCTGAGGAAGATCGCCAGGGCGCCGGGTGCACGGCGATGCCCACCTACGAGTTCTGGAAAGTGCGGCTGGCAGGCGACCCCAACATCCTAGGCAAGGCGCTGACCCTCAACGCCATGAGTTGCGTGGTGGTCGGCGTGTTGCCCCGAGACCTTCGTTTCCGCGGGGGCGCTCAGGTTTATGTTCCTATCGAGCAGTATCGATCGGTCGAGCTGCGCACGCGGGAGTCGCGCCCGGGAATCGCGGTCATTGGCCGCCTCAAACCGGGCGTGAGCATCGAAGCGGCGCAGGCGGAGATCGCATCCATCTGCAACGGTCTGGCCCGCCTGTACCCCAAGACCAATGCGGGGGCCGGAGGGAGGGTCGTTTCCATGAAGGACGACATTGTGGGGAGCATCCAACCCACGCTGCTGCTGCTGGCCGGCGCGGTCGGGTTGGTGCTGATCATTGCTTGCGCCAACGTGGCCAATCTGCTGTTGGCGCGCTCCACGGCCCGCAAGCGGGAGTTCGCCATTCGCACCGCGCTGGGTGCCGAGCGCGGGCGCATCGTGCGCCAGCTTCTGACGGAAAGCGTGCTGCTGTCTCTGGGCGCAGCCGCGATCGGCCTGCTGCTGGCCCGCTGGGGGACCAGCCTGGTTCTGGCCGCCGCTCCCGGCAGCCTGCCGCGTTCCGGAGAGGTGGGCATCGACCCGTACGTTCTGGTGTTCACGCTGGCGGTCTCCGTGGTCACCGGCGTCCTGTTCGGCCTGGCCCCGGCCTTCCTCGGCGCGAATGCGAACCCGCAGGAATCCCTGAAGGAAGGCGCGCGCGGCGCAGGAGGCGGACGTCATCGCGTGGAGGGCGTTTTCGTGGCCGTGGAAATCGGCCTGGCGGTGATCTTGCTCGCGGGCGCGGGACTGATGATGCAGAGCGTCTGGCGGCTCTTGCGCGTGGATCCAGGGTTCAACACGCGCAATGTCCTGACGACGCAGGTGGCCCTGTCGCCCACAGTGATGGCCAGCCCGCCGGCTATCCGGCTGGCGTACCAGCAATTGCTCGGGCGTGTGGCGGCGATTCCAGGAGTCCGGTCGGCGGCCATCACATCGCTGGTGCCTCTGGGCGACAGCGACAGCGAGAATGCCTTCTGGCCGGGCGCAGGACCGCAGCCTCCGCAAGACCGGATGACGTCGGCGGTGTTCTCTGTCGTCACTCCCGATTACCCCAGCGTGATGCAAATCCCCTTGCGGCGCGGACGATTTTTCACGGACCGGGACAACCTGGCTTCGCCCCCGGTGGTGGCGATCGACGACGTGCTGGCGAAGCACGTCTTTCCGGGCCAGGACCCCATCGGCCGGCAGATCAGCCTTATGGTGATGGGTGCGGTCCGGATCGTTGGCGTAGTTGGGCACGTGAAGCAATGGGGCCTGGATTCCGACGATACCAACAAGATACGAGACCAGATTTACTTCCCAGTCTGGCAAGTGCCCGACAAGTTCATGTTCCAAGGGGTGGCCGGACTGACGCTCATGCTGCGCACTGGACCCGAACCGATGAGCATGGTCTCCGCCGTGCGCGCGCAGGTCGCCGGTCCTACCCAGGATCAGCCCATCTACGCGGTCCGCACGATGGAGCAGACCATTTCGGGATCGGTCGCCGAGCGCCGCTTCACCATGCTGGTGCTGATCATCTTCGCGGCCACCGCCCTGCTGCTGGCCGCGGTCGGAATCTACGGCGTCATGTCCTACGCCGTGACCCGGCGTACGCATGAACTCGGCATCCGCGCGGCTTTGGGAGCGTCGCGCGGGGAGATTGTCGGGCTGGTGCTGCGCCAAGGTATGCGGCTAGCTGCGATCGGAATCGCAGGGGGGCTGGCGGCGGCGCTCGCGCTTACGCGATTGATGGCGGGGTTGCTGTATGGCGTCCGCCCGGCCGATCCGGCGACGCTGGCGGCTGTGGCGCTGCTGCTGGGAGCGATTGCGCTGGCGGCGTGCTACGTCCCGGCGCGGCGGGCGACGGCGGTGGATCCCGTTATCGCGCTGCGGTGCGAGTAGATGGAGGAGCGCAAGAACATGAAATCGATACTCTGTATCCTACTGCCCTCGATGGCGGCGTGGGCCCAAGCCGTCCCGCCCGCAAATCTCGACGCCCGGAAACTGGACGCGGCGGTGGTGACCTATCTAGGCAAGGAAGCGACTCGCTTGACCGACCGCGAGGGTGGAGGTGGTTTCGCCCTGATAAAAGGCTCCTCCTTCAAGGACGGCGCCATTGAGGTGGAACTCGCCGGGAAACCCTCGGCAGGCGCATTCGCCGGCGCCCGCGGCTTTGTCGGCATCGCCTTTCGCGTTCAGAACGGCGGATCGAAGTACGAGTGCATCTACCTGCGGCCCACCAACGGCCGAGCCGACGACATGGCGCGGCGCAACCATTCAACGCAGTACGCCTCCGAACCCGAGTGGCCGTGGGACCGCCTGCGCAACGAATCGCCGGGCGTCTACGAGTCGTACGTCGATCTCGAAGCCGGCGCCTGGACCAGATACAAGATCGTCGTTACGGGCACCCGCGCCGAGCTTTACGTTCACGAAGCGGCGCAGCCGTGCCTTATCGTCAAGGATCTCAAACTGGGGGACGCCGTTGGATCTGTGGCGCTCTGGGTCGGGCCGGGCACCGATGCCTATTTCGCCAATCTGAAGGTTACGCCGATGCCTTGAGGCCGGCCCACTACCGGCTCACTCTGTCACCATGGGACCCTCGCCGCGCGACAGCTCCGCAAGGATGGCCTCGCGGCGGCTGCGCGCCGCCGACACCGCCGATTCCATCGCCATCCAGTAAATCGCCGCGCCCAGCGCCGCGGCGCACGCCAAGACTGCGTAGAAGACAGCCTGATTGTCAAAGGCGTAGCGCGCCAGGTAGGCGAGAAAGACCGGCAGCAGCGCGACCGGATAGAGGAGAAACAGCACGCCTTGCGCGCGTCCTCCGCCGCCGCCCGCCGAGACCCTCTGCGCGTTCATGTGGCGCGGGTAATTCACCGAGCTTAAATTGCCGATGCCCAGCAGGTATAGCGCGGCGATGGCTGTGACCAGGAATGCCTCGGCGATTTGGCCGGACGAGATCCCCAGGCGCAACAGGGTACAGGCGGCCGCTACCGCCGCGATCTCCAGGAAGATGAAGATGGCCGCTGCGATGTTCTTGGCGGCTAGCGCGCGCGAGATGGCCACTGGCGCCAGGAAATAGAGCTGCGCGGCGGAACCGTCGAAGCCGAACGCGTTGCCATAAGTGACTTGGGCGAGCAGGAACAAAGCGTACAGGCTGACCACCGCCAGGAAATTGCCGGAGACCGCGGAGTGCGTCACGCGGCCGCGCAGGATCATCGGCAGCCAGACCACCAGGCCGAACGAGAAGCCCATCACGAAGACCAGCCGGAAGCGCGGCGTGCGGACGAGCGAGCGGAGTTCCTTTTCGACCATGGCACACAGCGGATCGGGCAACACCAGCGACGGCAGACGGTACAGCCGCTCGGCGAAGGGACGCGCCTTGGCGGATGCGACGGTGGCCTGGGCTGCCTGGAAGTCGAATCGCAAGCCGCGCATGAACTGCCAACGGCCAAACAGGTACGCCGCCGCCGTCCACGCGGCAAGCACGGCCGCGGCAGCCACGGGCCGCATTCCGGTGGACAGGCCAAGCATGCAATGCGCCGCGGCCCCCCAGGGCCAGAACGGATTCGCGGCCGTCGGGAAATCATGCTCCATGCGCCGGGCCCAGAGGGCACCCCCGAAGCCGGTGACCATCAGCAAGCGCGGGAGGACGCCGACCAGCATCAGCAGCAGCGCGATCGCCTCGCGGATGCCCTTGCGGCTGAGCAGCCGCTCGATCAGGTTGCGCAGTCCGGCCGCCAGCATCAAGTTGAACGCCGCGAAAAGAACCACGGCGAGAGGTACGCGCGCGAGCGCCGTCCATCCGCCGAATGCGGGATTCCGCAGCAAACCGATGGCTGCGCCCGTCAGCAGCAGCAGCAATTCCGCGCAGGTGGCGATGCGCAGCAGGATTTCGACCAGAAACAGCGAGCGCCGCGGCACGGGATAGACCAGCAGCTTGCGCAGATCGAGCGACGCGCCCATGGTTGCCGAAGCCAGCGGCGCCAACTGCCAGTAGGCGAAGACTCCCAACATGCCGGCGGGCAGCCAGGTTTCGATTGGCACCCGCAGCCCCCGAGCCGCCGTTAGTTCCTCGGCCACCGCGGCGAGGAAGGTCCAGAAGCCGTACCACAGCACTGCAACGATCAGGGAAAACATGGCCCCGCGCCGGCCGGACGCCAGGCGGAAGATGCGCATGCTGAGCCATTGCGCGCGCAGGATGGCCCGGATCATTTGAGCCACTCCAACTCGTGGAACTCGCGGCCGGCTCCCACCACCCGCACGAAAACATCTTCGAGCGATTCCGTTCCGCCGCGCAGCTCGTCCATGGAGCCTTCGCGGACGATCTTCCCTTTATCGATAATGGCGACGCGGTCGCACAGCCGCTCGACGACCTCCAACACGTGCGACGTGAGGAAGATTGTTGCGCCGCGGCGCACCTGGTCGAGCAGGATGTCCTTCATCAGGCGTGCGCCCACGGCGTCCACGCCCTCGAACGGCTCGTCCATCAGGAACAGGTCGGGGTGATGGATGAGCGAGGCCGCCATGGCTAGGCGCTTGCGCATGCCCTTGGAATACTCGGCGATGAGCTTGCGTCTTTCGCGCAGCTCGAAGAGGTCGAGCAGGGACAGCGCGCGCTCACGGGCCACGGGGCGGGGCAGGCCGTACATGCGGCCCACGAACTCCAGGAACTCCGCGCCCGTGAGGCGGTCGAAGAGCAGCGATTCGTCGGGCACCAAGCCGATGCGCCGCTTGATCTCGAGCTCGCGGTCGGGCAGGCGCATGCCCAGCAGTTCGATGGAGCCGGACGACGGCGGGACGAGGCCCGTCAGCATGCGGATGGTGGTGGATTTGCCCGCGCCGTTGGGACCCAGGAATCCGAAGAAGCAGCCACGCGGCACGACCAAGTTGAGCGAATCCACCGCAGCTTTGTCGCCGTAGAGTTTGCGGAGGTCGTGGACGGCGATGGCCGGGGTGTCAGGCATGCAGGGTCAGCAGCTTTCAGCTTTCAGCGGAATCCGTTAGGCGATCACTGCCGCCGTTACGTCCGTCTTGCTGAAGTCGTCTCCTTTATACAACAGCGGTTCTCCAGTCGCTTTGGCGAGCGCATACGCGAAACAATCTCCGAAATTCAACTTAGCGGGATGGCGGCCTTTGCCGAAATCGAGGAAGGCCTGCCGCGCCAAGTGCGCTTGTTCCACCGTGACCGGCTCGATGACGATTTCAGCTCGGCGGAAGAACACGTCGCACTGACGGCCTGCCTCCGGACCGATCTGCCCCTCAACCACCATCGAGAGTTCGACGAAATTGGCGGCGCTGATGCGGCAACGCGCTGCATCATGAATTGCCTGGATATACAGTTCCAGTTCAGGCTCTCCGAAGAAGATGGCAGCCAGGGCGGAAGTGTCGAGAATCATTTCGGGAGGCCGTTTTCATCGTACAGGAAGTCCGCATGGTCCAGGTATGGGCTGTTGACATGGGCGGCGGCGCGCCTGGCAATTGCGCGGAGTTCCTCGGCGCTGGCCTTGCCACGGCGATGCGGTAGGCGCTCAAAGCGTTCCCGCAGAGCATCGGTTACTACGCGGGTCATGGTTTCGCCCGTCTCCTGGGCGATGGCCGTGGCGAGGCGATGGGCTTCGGGGTCTTTGACGTTGAGAGACTTCATATTCGTATTTTCTGTAAAGCCTCCAAGATTCTACCATTCTACCATTACCGAACGAAGCCGCGGAGGCGTCGAGGCGTCGAGGCGTCGCGGCTTGTGCTTGGTTCTTTCTTCCCGATTTATGTTGCACCGCGTGACATTTGCAGCGGCGGAGTAAACACGTCGGGCAGGAACCACTCGCCGCGCACGATGCCCTTCCAGGAGACGAACTCCTTTTGGCAACCTTCGATGGTCCTGGCATTCAGGCGGTCCACCTTTCGCTGATCCAATTCCTCGTACATCCTCGGCTGTATTTTCCACGAGTAATATGCAAGATGGCGTGGGGTTAGCGGCATCGTGAACTCGACATCCTCGTGACCGAGGAACGAATGAGGGTGTCCCGGAACGGATACGAAGCATGGCTCATCCCGGTCACGAACCCGGCGCTGTCGTTGGCCACGAAGACCGACAGATTCATCCGTATAATCATTTGCGAATTCTCGGTCATGCCGGTCCGTACGGTCTCCCCGACAAGGTTCGGAAGCGCCTCGGCGATTGCGTTCGATAGGGACGGTTGGATCTTCTGCTTCGCGGCCTGCTTGGCCGCCTGTGCTTGAACCGTTCGCAACATCCTTCCAATCACGCCGGCGAAATGGCGGGTCCTCACCATCATCGCCGCCGCAAAAAACGATAGGACAACGCGATCATGCCCCGCTAACGGCGCCGATGCCTTCAGCTTTGCGGCGACCGCCGCGAAGTCTCGCTCGACGATGCTCAATGTGTCTTCTACCGCGAGGTTTCTCCCCCCGTTCTCCTTAAGCGTGTAGAAGTCTTCTTCCCAGAAGTAGTTCTTCGGCGATTTCAATTCTCTCTTTGTGGCATCTGCCTTTTGAATTACCCACATGGTGCCAAACTTCCCCGGTGGCGGGTCTGGACAGGCCCAAGCAGTCAGGTACCCCTCGGGATCATGTGCTGTCGCCTTTTATCCATTGATTGCTCCCTACAAGTGGGAAAAGTAACACTCGACCCGGGACCCGCGCCACATTCTTACTTGTTCTCCGGCAGTGATTCTCCCCTATCCGAAGAATTTAACAGCCATGCGCTGCCACCAGTGCCAATCGTGGCCGGTGCCGTCGCCCCAGACGTCCAGCCAGTGAGGAATCTGTTTTCCGTTCATGATGCCCGCCAGGCGCACATTTTCATTCAGGCAGATGTCGGTTTCGCCGGTGGCCAGCACCAGGTGCATGCCGTTGCGGTATTCGCTCAGATAGCGCTCGTCGCTGAGATCGGGCAGGAAATCCGGCGGACAATTGAAGTAGCAATTGTCGTCGTAGTAGCCGTTCAGGAATTGATGGATATCGAAGGCGCCGCCCATGCTGACGCACGGCCCTACCAGATCGGGATGGCGTAGCGCGAAGTTGACGCAGTGATAGCCGCCGAAACTGCAGCCGGTGACGGCCACGCGGGCCTCGGGATTGCGCGTGCGGATGAACGGCAGCGCTTCGTGGATCACGTAATTCTCGTACTGTAGATGACGGAGCACGCGTTCCCGCGGAGGGATGCGGCGGTTATACCAGCTTTCCGAATCGACGCTTTCGAGACAGAAAGCCTGCAGGCGGCCGGCGTCGTACTGATAGCCGATGGCGCCGATCATGCCGCGATCCTCGTAGTCGTAGAAGCGGCCCATGGAGGTGGGAAAAACGATGACGGGCATCCCGGCGTGCCCGTACTCCAGCAACTCCATATCTCGTTGCAGATGGGGACTGTACCACTTGTGATATTGTCGGTTCACTCGCAACAGTATAGCTTGATGACGCCGGGCCGCGAGGGAGGCGGGATCGGGCCGGCCAGAAGGGCAGAATTCGTTAGGCTTGACTTTTGTGTAAAGCTAGGCTAATATTATAACTGTGCGGTAAATGACAAGCATGGCAACGATTCCACCTTTTGGGCCGGATGGCCTCCTGCCGCCGGGCGATTACGAGGTCTCTTTCGAGGAGCTGCGGCAGTCGCTGCTGGTGCAGGGGCCGCATGATCGGAACGAGCACCCCTCCTGGGACGCGCCCTGGCGGGACGAATTGGTTAGCAACCTTGAGACTCTCACGCGGCAACTCTGGCAGGCAGGCATCCGCGAAGTGTTTGCCGATGGCTCGTTTGCCGAAGACAAGGACCACCCCAACGACATCGATGGATACTTTGTCTGCGGCCTGGACCAACTGAAGACCGGCGAATTGGTGCGGCATCTAAACCGGCTGGATCCTTCCAAGATCTGGACGTGGGACCCGGCCTCGCGGAAGCCATACCCCGGGTATCCGAAAAAGCAGCTTCCGATGTGGCACAGGTACCGCGTAGAGTTGTACCCGCATGTGCCGGGCCTGGGTATCGGCTGCGGCATTCGCGACAAGCACGGCCACGAGCTTGAATTCCCCTCCGCCTTTCGCCAGTCCCGGCTTGGCGGAAAACCGAGGGGAATCGTGAAGATTCAATATGGAGGTCAGTCATGATTCGAAATGAGACGGAATATCAAGAGGCGTCCGCCCGGCTGACGGACGAGCGGAAACGACTCTCCGACCACCGGGTGCGGCTAGAGGATGCCGGTCTCAGTAAGGAGGAGATTAAGCGAGTTGTCGATCCGATGGAATCGTTCCACCTTCAGTTGGAAGAAGAGGTCGAGAGCTACGAACGGCTCAAACGCGGTGAATTCGAGGACCTCGACAACCTTCGCGGATTGGGACAAACGCTGATCTCACTGCGCATCGCCCAAGGAGTATCACAGCGCGAACTGGCAAAGAGGCTCAAGGTGCATGAGTCCCAGGTCTCGCGCGACGAGCGCAACGAGTATTTTGGCATTACCCTCGAGCGGGCCGCCAAAATCCTCGATGCCCTCAGCGCGCGGCTGCATACTAAGGTGGAGATTGAGCCGCAACGATCCGGGGCAACCGCTTGAGCATGTGGGGGGGCAGGGCTACTGCCCCACGGACAGCATGGCGGGAGCGCTGGCCACTCCGTTGACGGTGATGACCACCGGATAGTCGCCGGCCGCAAGCTGGGGCACCTGGAGATTGGCTTGGGCCAGGCCCGCGAAATAGGGCGTCAACCCCAGGAATTGGATGGGGGCGTTGGCGCCGCCGATGGTTGCCGACGCGGACAGCGTGGCTTGCGCCAGAGGAGCCAACGGAGCCCCTGCGCCATCCAGCGGCGTGTTGGTCAGGCCGCCGATTCCGGTCAGATACACAACGATCACGGAACCCGCGGGGGCCGGATGGTCAGGCGTGAAGAGCGTACCGGCGGCGTCGGTGGCCACAGCCAGGTTTCCGTCCCATTGGAAGATTCCGGGCGCGGCGGCATCGATGGTCAACGGATATTCGACGCTCATTCCCAGCGGCGAGCGCACTAACAGCGTGGCGCTGCCGGCCTGCGCCTCGAACGGCACCTGAAAGTTGATCTGGCCGGAATCCGCGTAGAGCATCGGGCTGTAGAAGCCGTTAATGGAAGCGCTCACGCCGCCCAGGTCTTGGGACAGGGGCAGGCTCGCGGCCGCGGCTGGCTGCAATGCAAATCCGGTACCGAAGATGGTAGCGAGACTGCCGGGCGAGACAGCGTCCGTGTAGCTGGCGGCGTTAGTGACTGCGCCGATGGCGGGCGTTGTCTGGCAACACGCAGTGAGCAGGACGGGCGAGTCCGTAACCGCGATGGTGGTTCCTCCGACGGCCGCTGCGCCTCCGAAGATGTCGCGCACGGTGCGCGCCTGGATCGCGGCGGGGATGGTGAACTGCGCGGTCTGGGAAGGATTCCAGACGATCATGGCAGGGTCGCCGGTGGCCAGCGTGAGCCAGATTTGCCACGTGCCGGATTGGTCGATGACGGCCTGCGTCAGCGTTGCGCCCAACAGCCAATCGAACAGGTAACGATACGCTCGCCCCGCCTCAGTGAGCGCGCGCGGATCGGCCTGCTCGGTTCCCACGCAGAAGGAAGTGGCTCTGCCCCAGGTGTACCAGTCGTAGCGTCCCGAGCCGTAGGCCAGGTCGGTGAGGTATTTCCGCACCATGTAATTGGCGGCCTGGTCCGGCGGCGTGGTGGTGTCGCCGGATGCGCCTTCGGTGTCCCACAGGGGCATCGCGCCGAGCCCGTACTTATTCATCACCAGGCGGACATTGGCGATGAGAGGGCCGGTGGTTTCCGGAGGCGTGGTGTAGAAGTGATGGCCGATGACGTCCACATACTGCCCTGCGCCGGCGGCGAGCAATGTATCGAGGTAACCGGCGGAATAAGCGGCCGGCGAACTGACTGTGTTCTGCGGGTCCACGGCTTTCAGAATCCGATAAGCCTCCTGAGTCAGTTGCGCCAGTTGCGCGACCGTGCCTGTAAAGTAAGTGTTGTCATTCGGCTCGTTCCAGATTTCGTAGATGCGGATGCGGCCCTTATACCGTTGGGCGACGGCGGTGACATAGTCGTTCCAGTCCTGAATGTTCGCGGGCGGCGCAGGCGCGCCCGCACCGACATAGTTCACGTCGTCGGGATTCGACGATGCCCAGGCGGGAGTCTGGCCGAGCGTCAGGATGATGTCCGGTATGCCGTTGGCTTGCGCGGCCGCCACCCAGGTATCCAGCGGCGCAAAATTCCAGACGCCGCGGAGCGGTTCCAGCGCCGTCCAGGTGGTGCCGGAATCCCAGAGGCGCAGGGTACCGAAACGCGCGGCGGGCCACGGGACGCCGCCCGAGACAGGCTGGCCGTTCGCGTCCGTGAACGAAGCGTCGTCCACGGAAAATGTTCCGTGCGCGGTGGCTTGTATCATCAGCAGCACGGAACCGGTATCGTTGATTTGGCCCGCGGCGGAGAACTGTTGCCAATCGGCGCCGAGCTGCGCGGGCGTGCTGGCGTAGTAATTGTAGGGTGTGTTCTGGTTTTGCAGGATGACGTTGACCGTCATCCCAGGCTGGCCGCGCAGCCAGACGGTGAACGTGTAGGTCGCGCCTGGAATCACCGTGATGGGCTCGACCAACTGCACCGCGCCGCTGGTAACGGCCTGCACGTCGATCATCTGCGCCGCGGCTCCGCCGTGCGGGTTGTCGGTGTCCTCCGAGTAGGCGACGGTGACATCCGCCCACGACGAGTTGTCGTTCCAGCCGATCGCCACGTTGCCGGAAATCGGGTTGTTTTGCCCGACGGAAACGAAGGGCGGCTCAAAGCCGGGATTCGAGAGAATGCTCTCGAGAAAATTGGCGACATGGATGCCGAAGAAGGACGGTGGGATGGGACCGAGGTTCGGCGTGGGCGGCGCGGCCCCGGCGGTGTACGAGACGCTGGCGTCGTCGATCCAGACAGTGCCGGGCGCGCTGAGGGCGATCATAAAAAACGCGCCAGTGGTAACGACGATGTAGCCGTGAATGGTGATCTGCTGCCAGCCGGCGGTGAGAGCGGCATAGGTATCCAGGTAGGATTCGTAGGGCGCGGAGCCGTCTTGAATGCGGAAAATGACCTGCGTTCCGGGATCGCCGCGCACCCACACTGAGGCCGTGTAGAGAGAGCCCGCGACAACGGGCATGCCTTGCTGGAATTGCGCCTCGCCGCTGCCGATGGATGCCACGGCCATCTTCTGGCAGGATGCGCCGCTGTGCGGGTTATTGAATTCCTGCGCGTATGCGACCGTGGAATTAGACCATGCGGAGTTGTCCGCCCAGCCGTTGGCGATGCTCCCGGTTATGGTGCCGTTGTTTTCGGAGACGGCGAGGTAGGGGCTTTCGAAGCCGGGATTGACGAGAGGTACGTTAACGGGAGTGGTGGCCAACGCGGCGGGCGCGGCGAAGAGGGCGGCTGCCGATATCCGGACGAGCAAAGGGGAGATATCGATCATCTACTCCATTATGTCGTCGTGCGCTAACCTCAGGGAATGAGGCATCCGAAAAAATCCGCCTTGCTGCTCGCCGCGATGCTTGCGGCAGCTTCGGCGTGCAGCACGAAGAAACCGGCGCAAAACGCGGACATCGATCTGGCTGGAATGGACAAGTCTGCGGCGCCTGGCGACGATTTCAACGCATACGCCAACGGCGGATGGATCAAATCGACGCCGATCCCCGCCGACAAGGCCGCTTACGGCATCGACACCATCCTGACCGACGAAACCCGGAAACGCACTTTATCCCTGATCCAGGATGCGGCGAAAGCCGGCGCCCCGGCTGGGCCGGATGCCGGCAAGGTGGGCGATTTCTACGCCGCCTTCATGGACGAAACGGCCATCGAATCCAAAGGAGTCGCGCCGCTCAAACCGCAACTGGACGCCTTCGCGGCCATCGCGGACGGTCATGCGCTGGCGCGCGCCATCGGCGAACAACTGCGCGCGGACGTGGACGCGCTGAACAGCACCAACTTCGAGACCGGGAATCTGTTTGGAATCTGGGTCACGCAGGGCCTCGACGATCCAGCGCACACGTACCCCTATCTGCTGCAAGGCGGTCTGGGGATGCCCGACCGCGAATACTATCTTTCGCAGTCGCCGCAAATGGCGCAGTTGCGGAAGCAATACTTGGAGCACATCGGGCGAATGTTCACGCTTGCCGGCTTCACCGATCCGGCCTCCCGCGCCACGCGAGTATTCGCCCTGGAGACCGCCATGGCAGGGGTACACGCCACGCGCGTCGAATCGGAGGACGTGCACTCCGCGGTGCCATGGAAACGGGCGGACCTGCCGTTGAAGGCGCCCGGGCTCGATTGGCCGGCGCTGCTCGAAGCCGCCGGATTGAGCGAGCCTCCGGTGATCATCGTGTGGCACCCCAAAGCGGTCACGGGCCTCGCCGCGCTGGTTTCCAAGCAGCCGCTCGATCGGTGGAAGGACTGGCTCGCGCTGCACGCCATCGAAAGCGCCGCGGCCTTTCTTCCCAAAGCGTTCGGCGACGAGCACTTCAGCTTTTACGGCAAGGCGCTCAGCGGAATCCCGCAAATCCGCCCGCGGTGGCAGCGAGGAATCGATTTGACCAACTTCGCTCTGGGGGACGCGGTCGGCAGGATGTATGTGGAACGCTATTTCCCCGCGGAAACCAAGGCGAAGGCGGAAGCCATGGCCCGCGATCTGGTGAAGGCGTTCGCCAAGCGTATCGACTCGCTCGCCTGGATGTCGCCCGAAACCAAAGTCAAGGCGAAAGCCAAGTTGGATACGTTGAAGGTGGGCGTGGGCTATCCCGATCGTTGGCGCGATTATTCCGGTCTTGAAATCGTCAAGGGAGACGCGCTCGGCAACGCGCGGCGCGCCGAATTATTCGAATATCGGCACCAACTTGGCAAGCTGCACCAGGCGGTCGACCGGGGCGAGTGGTGGATGACTCCCCAAACCGTGAACGCGGTCAATCTTCCTTTGCAGAACGCTTTGAATTTCCCGGCGGCGATTCTGCAGCCTCCCTACTTTGACGGTAATGCGGATGCGGCCCACAATTACGGAGCGATGGGCGCGACCATCGGCCATGAGATCAGCCACAGCTTCGACGATCAAGGCAGCCAGTTCGATGCCCAAGGGCGCATGGCCAACTGGTGGACCAAGGCGGATTTCGACCATTTCCGGGCAGCCGGCCAGGCGCTCGCCGCGCAGTTCGATACCTACCGGCCGTTTCCCGATCTGGCGGTGAATGGACAGCAGACGCTCAGCGAGAATATCGCCGATCTGGCGGGGCTGATGGTTGCCTATGATGCTTACGTGCTGTCTCTAAATGGAAAACCGGACGCGGTCAAAGATGGATTCACCGGCGATCGGCGTTTCTTCATCAGCTTCGCCCAGAGCTGGAGATCGAAGGTGCGCGATGCGGCACTTCGCCGGGCGATCGTCACCGATGGGCATGCTCCCGAGCAGTACCGCGCCCAGACGGTTCGGAATCTGGATGCGTGGTATGCGGCATTTTCGGTGCAACCATCGCAGAAACTGTTTCTGGCGCCGGGCAGCCGGGTGCGTGTGTGGTAAGACGGAAATTGGAGGGCGGGCAATCCTGCCCGGGGTCCTCTCTGGGGACGGCTTTTAGCCGGCTTGTGCTTGTCGCGGTGCTCGCGCTGATCGGGCGCGCTCAGCCGAACCAGCCCCCACCCGGCACCGGGATCGTCCTGCGTTCGACCACCCAGGAAGTGCTGCTGGATTTCATCGCCCGCGACAAGCACCATCGATTGGTTACGAATCTGCGCCCCAATGAAGTTGAAATCCTGGAGGACGGCGTTCGTCAAAAGGCGCGCAGCTTCCAGTACCGCGGCGGACAGGACCAGCCTACGGAAGCAGGTTCGGCTGCGCCAGCCGCCGGCGCCGGGTCGAACTACAGCCCGCTGCACGATATCAACGTGGTGTCGCTGGTTTTCGAAGGGATGAGCGCGCAAAGCCGCAGGCGGGCAACGCTGGCCGCAAAGGCTTTTCTGGGCAGCGAACTGCGCCCAAACACCTACATCGGAGTATTTACTCTGAACCACCGGCTGGCGCTTCTGCAACAGTACACGCACGACCTCAACCTGCTAAACCAGGCCGTGGATCGCGAGGCGGGCGGGGCTTCCCAGGCGTTCATGAAGGACATGCAGACCCAGGTGGGAATCCTCAACAGCCTGGCATCCGGCGGCGGCTTCAACGCCATGCAGCCAGGCTCGGCCGACGAGAAAGGAGCCATCGGCACATCCTCCCATTCCGACGCGGCGGCTGCGGAGCTCCAGCGCAAGATGGCATCCCTCACCCTCGCGATCCTCTCCAGCCAGGTTGGCAACCTATCCATCGATGGCTTGCATCAGTTGATTCGCGGGCAGGCGCACCTTCCGGGACGCAAGACCGTCGTCTATTTCTCCGAAGGACTGATTCTGCCGCCCGAGCAGCCGGAGCGCTTTCGCACCTTAATCAGCGACGCGAATCGCGCCAACATCGCCTTTTACACCGTGGACGCCAGCGGGCTGGATACGGTGTCCCGGATCAGCGAGGCACGCACCATCCATGAGGCGCTCGCCAGTGAGCAGGAGGGAGGGCCGGGCGGGGCCGATCTCCCCACAAACTACCAGGAGAACCTGCACTCGCTCGCCGAGGATACTGGCGGCTTTGCCATTGAAAACTCCAACGACATGCGGTTGCCTCTGCGCCGCGTGATGGAAGAGGTTCGGGCGCATTACGAGGTGGCGTATGCGCCGGCGTCCACGAACTACGACGGTCACTTCCGGACGATCGAGGTCCGAACCACAAGGCCGGGACTCGGGATACAAAGCAGGAAGGGCTACTTCGCGCTACCGATGCTGAATGGCGAACCGGTTGCGCCGTTCGAGCTCGCCGCGCTGACCGCGCTGAATAGCGACCCTGCTCCGCATGCCTTCGAGTTTCATGCGGGGGCGCTGCGCTTTCGCAGTGCAGGCGAAGAAACGGAGTGCCTGGCCGTGTTCTCGGTGCCCAGCCGCGTCCTCTCTTTCACGGACGACCCCAAGAACAAGCTCTTTCGCATGCATGTGTCGTTTGTGGCCTTCGTCAAAGATGAGCAGGATCAGATCGTGCGCAAGATTTCGCGCGACCTGCAGTTTCAGGCGCCCAGCGGCAAACGCCCGGAATTCGAACGCGGCGAAACGGCCGTTACGCTTCCCTTCAGTCTGCCGCCAGGCCGTTACCGCATGGAGGCTGTGGCGATCGAACCGGAGGGGCAGACCGCGAGCACCCGCAAGATTGCGTTTTTTGTGCCTTCCGCCGGGCACATCGGGCTGAGCGATCTGGTGTTCGTACGCAGCGTCCAACCGGTTACCGGCGGCCGCGACGTCATGGACCCGCTTGACTTCGCGGGCGGCCAGGTTACTCCCGAGCTGAACGCGGCGATTCCGAAATCGGCTACAGCCTCGGAAGGCGTCTACTTCGTTATCTACCCAAGTCCCGGGATTATTAGCGCGAAGCCGGACGTGCGGATATCGGTTTCACACAATGGGAAGCTGGTCGTTACTGCGGCGCAGCCGAGCCTGCCCGCAGCCGAGCCGGACGGCTCCATCAGGGTGTTGAGCCGGATTGGCCTCGGCGGCCTCGATAGCGGTCCCTATGAGATCAAAGTAACGGCCACGCAAGGTGGTGCGACGGCCAGCAGCAGCGCCGTGATCGCCATACTGTAGCTCGCTTTTATTACAACTGCTCAGAATCTTCGCAGCGTGCGCGGATTCTTCGTGGGGCAGGCCCTCGGCCTGCGGCGGCCTCTCAGGCCGCCTCTTTTGGTTGCGGCCATGCTGCTCTGTGGGGCGGCCAATCTTGGCCGCGGCCGGCTTTTAGCCGGCTCTGGCCGCCTGAAAGGCGGCTGCGGGCAGAATTGCCCGCCCTCCAGCTACTTCGTAATCCCCACCTGCGTCAACAGCCAGGCGTATTCGAACGCCTGGTCCTTCATGCGGTCGTAGCGGCCGGACGCGCCGCCATGGCCCGCTGGCTCCATCTTGATCTTCAGCAGCAGCGGCGTGTCATTGGCCTTCAGCGTCCGCAGGCGGGCCACATATTTCGCCGGCTCCCAATACATCACCTGGCTGTCGTTGAAACTTGTCGTGACCAAAATAGCCGGATAAGCGCGCTTCTCGAGGTTGTCATAAGGGCTGTACGTCTTCATATAGTCGTACGCCTCTTTTTCGTTGGGGTTGCCCCATTCCAGATACTCGCCCACGGTCAGCGGCAGCGACGCGTCCATCATGGTGTTCATCACATCCACGAAGGGCACGGCGGCGTGCACTGCGTGGAACAAATCCGGACGCATGTTGACCACCGCGCCCATCAGCAAGCCGCCGGCGCTGCCGCCCTCGATCACCAGGCGCTCTTTCGAGGTCCACTTCTCCGCGATCAGATATTCGGCGCAGTCGATGAAATCCCAGAAGGTGTTTTTCTTTTTCATCAGCATGCCATCCTCGCGCCACTTCTCGCCCATCTCGTTGCCGCCGCGGATATGGGCGATGGCGTATGCCATGCCGCGGTCGAGCAGGCTCAGGCGATTGCTGGAGAAGGTCGCGGGCGTGCCGAACCCGTAGGAGCCGTAGCCGTAGAGGAACAGCGGCGCGCGGCCGTCGCGCACGAAACCCTTGCGGTAGACGATCGAAACCGGCACCTTCACGCCGTCGCGCGCGGTGGCCCACAGACGCTCGCAAACGTATTGCGCGGGATCGTAGCCGCCCAGCACTTCCTGGCGCTTCAGCAGCGCGGACTGGCCGCTGTGAACGTCGTAATCGTAAACGCTGGGAGGCGTGATGAAGCTCTGATAGTTGTAGCGATAGGTCTTCGAAGCGAACTCGGGCGTGCCGCCGGGCGACGCGGCGTAGACTGGCTCAGGGAACCCAACGCCCGTCCATTTGGCGCTGTGGAAGTCGTACACGCGCAAGTGGTCGAGCGCCTGCGACCGTTCCACGGACACGGCGAAATCCTGGAACAGGTCCAGGTGCTCGATCAGCACATCGTCCCGCTGTGGGATGAAAACCTTCCAATTCTTGGGAGCCGGATCGCTTTCCGGCGCGGTCATGATGGCGAAGTTGCGGCCGTCCTTGTTGGTGCGGATATAGAAGAGATTCTCGCGGTGATCGACGTAGTAGCGGTGTTTCTTTTCGCGCGGCAGGAATACGGCGAATTCGTCTCGCGGATGGTCCGCGCGCAGCCAGCGAAACTCGGTGGTATCCTTGCTGTCGATCCCCAGCAGGATGTACTTCTTGTCGCGCGTTTTCTCGACGCGGATGTCGTATAGCTCGTCCTTCTCGTCGTAGAGCGGCTCGTAGGACGCGGAACCGAGCACGTGCCGCCACAGTTTGTCGCCCCGCTTGGTGACGGCGTCCTCGGTGGTCAGGAAGAGCGTCTGGTTGTCGGCAGCCCATACCACGGAATCCACGCGCTCGGTGGTGTCCGGCAGCGTCTCGCCGGTGCGCAGATTCTTCACTTGCAGGCCGTATTGGCGGAAGCCGGTGAAATCGACGGTATAGGCGAGCATGGTTTGATCTTCGCTGACCACGAACGCGCCCAGGCCGACGAACTTGTGCGACTTCGCGAGTTCGTTCAGATCGAGCAGGATTTCTTCGGGCGCTTCCATGTTGCCTTTGCGGCGGCACTGAATGGGGTACTGCTTGCCCTCTTCGGTGCGCGAGTAGTACAGGTAGTCGCCGCGGCGCACGGGGACGGAGAGATCCGTTTGCTTGACGTGCGACAGCATCTCTTTGTAGAGCGCGTCCTGGAAGGGCGCAAGGTCCCCGGTCATGGCCTTGGTGTAGGCGTTCTCGGCTTCCAGATACTCGACGACTTTGGGATTGGATTTTTCGCGCAGCCAGTAGTTGTTGTCGACCACGGTGGCGCCGTGGCGCTCTTCGCGATGGTCGGCGGTGGGAGCGACGGGAGGGGTGGGCTCCACCGCGCTGGCAATCAGGGCGGAGAGCAGCAGCAGGGGCAGCACAAGTTCGGTGATGTGGTGGATCTCAGTGTGACACATGCAGCCGATTATATCGTGGGGCAGGCCCTCGGCCTGCGGCGGCCTCTCAGGCCGCCTGTCCGCGCTGTTCTGTCTGCGGCCGTGCCGCTCCGCACATGCGGGGCTCGGTTCGTCTCCGCCGCATCAGGCCCCACCGCAACGGCGTGCGACCGCCAGCTCGAATGAGGAAGTTGATTGCCGTCGACCGAAATGAACTCCATGGCAAACGAACAAGCCGACATCTTCCCTGCCGGGGAAGAACTCCCGCCAGCGCCAATGCGGTTCACCGAAGGCTATAATTCCAGCTTCCCAGGTCGCCCTTTCCGAGGGGTGAGGGCACCCGACCGATTCCACGCGACCACACGCTCCTGTGGTAGGCGGGACTCCCCGACGCAAGCGCGTTTCTCGTTCCTAATCCACGCAACCATCCGGGGCCTTCGTCTTCGTTGACCGCGGCGGCCAGCACGTCGCGGAGCAGGGCCAGTTCGCCGGCCTCGACTTACGCGTACTAATCGATCTCGCTACGGAGCGATTTCCTTCAGGCGTCGAGCGGTTTGTCGTTGGCCATAGCTCGGTACAAGGCGTCCGAGAGAAAGGCAATTACTCTATTGATGGAAAAACATACAAGTAGATTAGTACCGTTGCGGAGAAGCGGAGAGGTACACACTGGGCCGGAGCGGGGCTTCGCGATATAATCGTGCTTCTCACAAACGTGGAGATATCCAGTTGAAGGCTGCTTTTCCCCCGTTCGGCAAAGAGGCGCGAGTTTCCCCGATGCCCAAGAGCGTCTGCGTGGCTGGAGGGCGCGTTCGCACGCTGGCAAGCGCCGCGACAGGCGCGGTCCTCACGGACCTCGACGCCTCCTCTTTTGCCTTCGCGCGTCAGGTGCGCCGTCTCCCCAGCATCCACCGGCTACTGCTCAATCTCGATGGCTTCTCGCTGGGATACACGCAGCGTCAAGCGAAGGGCAATCCATCCGAGCTTCACTTCGTCGATCCGGACCTTCGCGTAGTTCACACTGCGCGCCCGGTGGATGCTTGCACTTCGTTTGCGCCGCATCGTGGCCGGTGGGTGGTGGCGTGCCGCGACGGCGGCATTCACTGCTTCTCGAGCGCTGGCGTGCATCTGTGGACCTGGGAAGTGCCGCGCGATCGGCACTTCGAATCGCCAATATTCGAAGTGTTCGCTGGCGGCGACCTGATCTTCGCTTCCGAAGGCTTGTACCTCTACGCGATCACGGAACGCGGGCACCTGCTATGGGATTGGGAACTGCCACACCACCACGAGCAGACACACCGGATCCACCTAGGCACGGGCGGCGTGGAATCGAACCACAAGGCACTGGCCACGCTCGGCCTCACCGCTTCGGCGGGTCCCGACGAAGTGCGCCAGGCGTACCGGCGCACGGCGAGGCTGACCCACCCCGACTTCAATCCCGGCGATTCGCTCGCAGCGGAGCGCTTTCGTGCGGTGCGATCCGCATACGAATCGTTGTCGGCCGCAGGGTCGCAGGAGCCGACCCAGGGCGGAGTCGAGGTCGTCTACAGCCTGATGATCAACGGGCGTCCCGTAACGGCCACGATCACCGCCGTCGCTGCGTCCGACAACCTGATCGCGTTGGGCACCAGCGAGCGCGAAGCCTACCTGTGCGACTTCAGCGGGGGGGTGCTGGCATACCACAGCCGATTGGGAACCCAACCGGTTCAGTCGGTGCTGCTGAAGCCTGGCGGGCTTGACGCGGTTTACTGCTATCCATACATCCACCTGTTCCGCGACGGGGGCATGGCATCATCCGGCCATGTCCCAGAGTACGGCGAACTCATCCCACACGGCGACGACAAGCTGCTGTGCGGCTGGAAGACGATGTGGCTGCTGGATCGCGACGCCAAGTTCGTCGGTAGCACCACGATCGGGCGCAAGATCGACGGCGCCTGCGGGTCGCGCGGTGAGAGCGTCGTCCTGGCTGGGCACCTGTTCTCGCTCCCGCATAGGTGCGGTGAGACTGCTCAGGGCCGCTGATTTGGACTGCTCCAGATCCGGAGGGCGCAAAACGGTCTTCGGGGTGCGCTTGCCCTTGTCTTTGCCCGTTCCCGCTATTCTTCTGCAAGGCGGACGGGGCTATGATGGGGACGATGACCTTCGAACAACTCTGCGACCTTGTTCCCGACGTGCTTTCCGAGATGACCCGCGAGTTTGTTCGGAAGGGTGGCGAGTACCTTGACCTCGACATCACTTCCCAACATTCGGCGTGCTTCATGCTTGCAATTCGTTCGGTGTCGCTATTGCGGGGTATGGAAGTTCTCTTAGCGCCTGACACCTTCGACAGTTGGGACGTCCTAATGCGGTCATTCATGGAATCCCGCGACATCCTGCTGACCTTTAGGTTCGATGATGAAGGGACAGCGGACCACGTCCGCGGGTGGTTCAAGGGGAAGGACAGTCAGGCGTGGAAACCAAAGCACAGGACCTGTGAGAGGTTTCTGACCCAAGTTGGCGCCGCTGATTCCGAGCTTGCGCGCCGGTGGGGAGTCTTCTCCGGCCTGGCTCACCCTACGGCTCTTGCAGCGCGGAACTCGGTAGCTGTTACTGCTGCAAGGATCTCAAGCAACAGCAGGCCTGATATGGCGATAGCGTTGGAGGAAAAGAGAGCTGACTATCTGACGTCTATAGCATCGCTTTTCGTTACGGCTTCTTTCGAGCTCCCCGGCTGGATTCACCTCGGATGCGACACTGATCGGATGCCCACTGCCGAGCGATTTCGTATCGCGGCGCCTGCTGTTGTGCTTCCGATTCTGAAGCGCAAAGAAGGCAAGTCCTGACCGATCGCTCTGGCATCTCGCTACGGCTCGGGCACCGGCGGGATTGGTACTGATAAGTCTGCGTTTGCGCGGCAACATCGCATCTCGTTCTTATGGAACGCCGCTCATGCCAGCACCCGGAGGGAAAAGGGGCCGACGTCATAGCCGGCTAACCTCACGTTGGGCGCTATACGTCCGGATGGATCGCATGATGCTTCCCTGGTCATCAACCCAACCCTAGCGACGGCTCATGTATAATCGATCAATGGCCGAAACCGCAGGAGAAGTACCCGCTGCACGAATTCGTCTGGAACGCGCATTCGAGTATGTCGCCGATGCGATGAAACAGGCCGCTGGGCGGGGGGACTATCAGATCGCTTCTTCAGAGGCCCAGCGTCATGGTCTCGTGGAGACACCCGTCGCCAAACTATTGGGAACTGTGTGGCAGAGAACTGATCAGAACCTTATACTTTGGCTCCAATGGCGCTACTACGACCAGTCTCGGCCCTTCTCAATTCAGAAGGACATGAACGTGCTTTCCCTAGAGCTTCGGGACGGCAATAAAATACTGCGACAAGCCGACGAACGTTACGAGGATTGATCGCGTAATCGTACCCGCTCCGACTGGTCGCCCTCCGGAAGTGAAGCGGATTAGGACCGAATAAGTCGGCTTGGCGACGGTGATGGGCGGAATCGTGTCAACTTGACCACACCACGCCCAACTTGCGGATCTGGCATCCGGTGGTCGTCCCAGGGAGCGCTCAACGGCCGGCCTTTCGCCTGCCAGGGCTCCAATACCGGGATTCGACGCGCCGTCTGGCCGTCATGCGCTCCGCGCCACGCCCCCGTTACATGGCGGCCGGCGACCCCTGATCGCCGGTCACATATCCGGCCAATCCGAGCCTATTTTTCA
>Ga0224557_1001182_pt1 | contig 26060 bp, 17 predicted proteins | sample 714S31014metaG_FD_180677 | JGI IMG/M metagenome (GOLD analysis project Ga0224557, IMG submission 180677) | Peat soil microbial communities from Stordalen Mire, Sweden - 717 S3 10-14 | ecosystem: Environmental > Terrestrial > Soil > Wetlands > Peat | place: Sweden: Norrbotten County, Stordalen... | reverse complement strand
ATCGACACCGGTTCTCTACGCGGGAGTGTCGGATTATAACTACTACAACGCCAACGGAAGCAACAATGGAACGCCCGTTTCGAACATCTACCGCAGCGTAGACTCCGGCGCAACCTGGCAAGCGATCCCAGGCGAGCCTACATCGATAGCCAATCCGGCTGGCGGATCGACTCCAGCGAACTATAACCTCACACCCATCCATGCAGTCTTTGGGCCGGACGGCGTCACCGGCAGCCAGGGCTCACTCTACATCACCTATTTCAGCGACGAGGGGCCTCTCACAAACAATTCAGGTCTCGCCAACAATTCGGGGGCCGGGGCCGTCTACGAATATACTCCCACTGTAGGTACGCCGAGTGGGCCGGGAACATGGACCAACATCACCCCCAACTCCGTCCGCAGCAGCACCGACGAGGGCGGATATAGCGGCATTACACTGGATGCCGAGCGTCCTGGGGTCATCATGGTCTCCACCATCGACGACAACAGCATCAACGGCGACGCCATCTACCGCAGCCTGAACTATGGCCAGACATGGACGATCCTGGAGCAGAAGGGGCAGAGTAATATCGGAGCTATCAATGACGATGCTTTTGCGCCGTGGCTAGGCTTTGGAACATCAGCACTGTTGGTCGCTACAGAAAACTGGCCCTCCGCCCTGGCCATCGATCCCTTCAATTCCAACCATGCGGTCTTCGGTACGGGCAACACGCTTTGGGACACGCAAAACCTTATGGCCACCGACATCAATCAGCAGGCTATCTTTAGCGTAGGAGCCTACGGCTCGGCGCCATCGGGGGTCCAGCAGGTGTTCGGCGGCAGCAGCATTGAAGAGACCGTTGTTAACGCACTCTCCAGTCCGCCGACCGGGGCGCCGCTTCTCAGCGCTGTCGGCGATCTGGGTACCTTCGTTCATATCTCGCTCGACGCGTCACCTGCGCTGGGCGCGGATAGCACTCCACTCTTCACGACCGGCACGAGCGTGGACTTTGCGCAGAATGCGGCGCTGACGATAGTCCGAGTGGGTATGGGTGTTAATGCTACCGGTGGCTATGCTACCACCGCTCCGTCGTATTACACGCCATCCGGCGGCGGGTCACCCGTGCTCTGCCCCCCCACTCCTAGCGGAAGCACATGTACCCAGGTACAAGTCCCGCTGCTTCTGGCCACCAGCACTACCCAGGGCGCCCAAAATGGGTGGACAGGACATCCCACCCTCTCTGCCGCGGCTAATCTGCAAAGCGTCACCCCCACGACCCAGTTGAGCGCAGGCGGCGGCACAGTGGCCATCTCGGCCGACGCCACGTCGATCGTCTGGGCAACGGTCGATTTTCCGCCGGCCTGCTCAGGAGACGGCGGCATCACATGGACGCCGGCTGTCAACGGAATCATCGGCGCCCAGGTTGTCTCCGATCGCGTCACTCCCGGCCAGTACTATATGTACGATTCCACCTCAGGCAAGTTGTTGATGGGGGTCGCGACCGTGAGCCCGGTGACAAGTTCCACTCCTTTCAAATGCAGCCTGACCTTCAACACACAGACAACTTTGCCCGCTAACTCGCCGGGACAGTTAACCGCCTCGTTTGGAGGATCTGGCGACATCTGGCTCGCTATCAACGGGTCAAGCCTTGGCTCCGCTAACGGCGTCTATCATTCAACGAATGCCGGAAAGACACTTGCCCTGACCGGGTCGTTCACTCAAGCGTATGCTGTCGGCGTTGGCGCCCCGGCGACCAGCAGTGCAACTCCTGCCTACTCCAAGCCGGCTGTTTATACCGTTGCAGTTGGCGCTTCGGGGTATGGCTTCTATCGCTCGATAGATAACGGTGTGACATGGGTGAATGTCAGCAATCCGGCTCACTTATTGGGTACTGTAAATCAGATTGTCGGCGACGCTCGGACTTTCGGCAGATTCTACATTGGAACCGGGGGACGAGGCATCGCGTACGCTGACAGCCAGTAAATAAATCCGGTGCTTCACGCAGATAGGCGCTTCTCAGCGTTCTTGTAGCCCGGCCGCTAGGCGGCAGTTACCCTACTTGCCTCAAGGGTTCCTGACCCGAAGAGCATTCAGGAGATCGATGTGCGGGTGCGCGACAAAAAGCTCAGATGGGAAGCGCCCCCGGGCAAGTGGGTGATGATCGCATCACGGACGATGCCGACCAGAGAGCAGCCCAACACCAGCGCCCCAAGCAAGAGTGGCAAGTTGTTCCGCAATTGGCTGAGATTTCCGAGATGCACGACAATGTGCTCAATGGTTTTCTTGATGTGAGACCGGAGCGGTCCGCCTGTGACACCAGCAACACTTTTTCCACGGCTCTACCGATCCACAGGCGGCGGTTCGACATGGCTCCAGATCAATGACTCCGGCCATCAATACGGGCGGATTCTCCGCAGCCCCTGGAGACATGCGTACGTTCGGGAATGTTTACCTGGGGACAGGTGGCGGAAGGGGAATCATCTGAGCATCCAGCGCGAACTATTCCCGCGGGTCTTGATTCCCGGCCTGCGGGGTGCCGATCAGGATGCAGGTTGCTAATGCTGATATGAGACGGCGACTTCAATCTTGTCAGCCAATTATTTGAAGGAAGTACTAGTCCATGTTCAGTCCAGTACTGCGGTGGCTTTCCATCTCTGTGATATTTGCGGCGTCATCTGCGTTGTCTCTTGCGGCTCAATCGCAACAGGCTCCATCCCGAACCATTGTCGTGAATCTCGACCAACCGACGGGGACGGTGGATCGCTTCTTCGATCTGTCGGTTGGGTCCGATTATCCAGGCACGCTGATTCGCGACGACAGCCAGGCGCAACTCAAGACCACGGTCGATGAGCTCGGCTTTCGCTATATAAGATTCCACGCTATCTTTCACGACGTGTTGGGAACAGTGCGAATCGAAGACGGGAAGACCGTCTACAACTGGTCGAAGATTGACCAACTATATGACGACATGCTGGCCCGGCACATCCGGCCGTTCGTCGAACTCGGTTTCACTCCGAAGGTGCTTGCCACCTCTGAGAACAGCATCTTTTATTGGAAGGGAAACACATCTCATCCGAAACCGGAAGGCTGGCGCGACCTCATTGATGCGTTTATTCGGCACATCGAGACGCGATACGGAAGAGACGAAGTGCGTACCTGGTTTTTTGAAGTCTGGAACGAACCCAATCTTTCCGGATTCTGGGAAGGTGGCGACCAGAAGGCATACTTCGAGCTCTACGATCTGACCTCGAAGACGATCAAGTCCGTCGATCCCGCGTTACGGGTGGGTGGGCCCGCGACCGCCGGAGCGGCCTGGGTCCCCGAATTTCTGGCGCACGTCAAGCAAAGCGGTGCCGCCGTCGACTTTGTGACCACGCATACGTATGGCGTTCAAGGAGGCTTTCTCGATGAAGAGGGGAAATCCGATACAAAGCTCGATCCGTCACCAAACGCAATCCTCGGGGACGTGCGGCGTGTTCGCGAGCAGATTTCGGCCTCACCATTTCCGGGGCTTCCGCTCTACTTTTCCGAGTGGAGCACGAGTTATACGCCACGCGACGCGGTGCACGATTCCTACATCAGCGCACCCTATATCCTGACCAAGCTCAAAGCCACCCAGGGATTGGTGCAGGGTATGAGCTACTGGACCTACACCGATCTGTTCGAAGAACCCGGACCTCCAACGGCGCCGTTTCAGGGAGGATTCGGGCTTCTGAACCCAGAAGGCATTCGCAAGCCGGCGTACTTCGCTTACAAGTACCTTCACGCACTCCAGGGAGAGAGCCTAGCAACGAGCGATCCTCAGGCTATGCTGTCTACAAAAGACGGAGGCTTCGCGGCTGTGATCTGGGATTTCGAAACGCCGGACCAGAAGGTGAGCAACCGGTCTTTTTATACAAAGGTGATTCCCTCGCATCCCGCGGCGCCAGTGCAATTACAGGTGACGCATCTGGTTCCAAATGCCGCTTACCGACTAGACGTGTATCGGACCGGATTTCATGCGAACGACGCCTATACGGCTTACATTGAAATGGGCTCCCTCAGGGAATTGACCGCTGCCCAGGTTGCACACCTGAACGATTTGACGCGGGATCTTCCGGAAACCGACAAGGTCGTGCGAAGCAGTACCGAGGGCACTATTGAGTTTCCGATTCCAATGAACAGCAACGACATTGTGCTCGTCAAGCTGGCGCGCGGTCGGGCCAACAAATAGCGAAATGCCGCCGCGGCGGGAAAAAAATGAGAGGAGAAGGATCTACTGTTAGGGCAACCAACTGCGAGCCCCGCCCGCAGCCTGCCTGGCTGGATTCTTCAACAGGTCAAAGAGGACCCTTCTATGAATCGATCGGCAAAGCCATTCCTCGTTCTTCTCTTTTCCGCATTTGCTCTTTCAGTCGGCGCATGCGGCTCTGGAAGCCAGGGAGGCGGGGGGACCAGCGCGAATCCCACTACGCCCACTGTGACCGTCATGCCGGCATCCGGCAGCATTACCACTGCGCAAAGCCTCAGTGTCACCATTGCAGTCTCCGGCTCGAGTGGTACGCCGACCGGCTCGGTGGTTCTCTCGAACGGCAACTATACTTCCGCCGCGACCACACTCAGCTCCGGCTCGGCGACCATTTCGGTTTCGGCAGGATCGCTCGCCGCCGGCTCCGACACGCTGATCGCCAAGTTCACGCCGGACAGCGCCAGCTCCGCGGCGTATAACAGCGCCTCCGGAACCGCCTCTGTTACCGTTACGGCGCCCACGACGACGCCCACGGTGACCGTCACACCGGCATCCAGCAGCATTACGACCGCGCAATCGCTCTCAGTCGCCATTGCGGTCTCCGGATCGAGTGGTACGCCGACCGGCTCGGTGGTTCTCTCGAACGGCAGTTACGCTTCAGCCTCAACCACACTCAGCTCCGGCTCGGCGACCATTACGGTTCCGGCAGGATCGCTGGCAGCAGGCTCCGACACGCTGACCGCCAAGTTTACGCCGGACAGCGCCAGCGCCCTGACCTACAACAGCGCTTCCGGAACCGCCTCGGTGACCGTCACCGCGAGCACCGCCGTTGCGGTCGACATCAATGTTCTGGCCAATCGCCACCAGATCAGCCCGTTTATTTACGGGAATAATGACCAGACGATCGCAGACATATCCGACGTGGGCTACACCTATTCACGATGGGGCGGCAATGACGCCTCGAACTATAACTACCTGTTGCAAACCCGCAATGCCGCAGCAGACTATTACTTCGAGGACTATGGAAGCGCGGGCGACCAGGTCCAACTTATTACGGATACCCAAAATGCCGGCAGCCATGCGCTGACTACGATGGCGATGATGGATTGGGTGGCCCAGGCATCCGGCTGGAGCTTCTCCGTCAAGAAATTCGGAGCTCAGTGCTCCGTTGACCCTTACAACACAGACGCCGGCAACGGTTTGGTAGCTGGTTCGACCGGCAACTGCAGTACAAGTACGGCGCCTGTGACGACCAACACCATCACGACGGCCTACTTCCCACTGGTAGACACCGCACAGAAGTGCCCGTCGGGAACCACGGATGGAACCACCTGCATCGACCGCGAAACTTGGGCGAAGGCGCTGGCTGCCGGCTTCGGCTCCGGTACTTGCTCCCTCCCCTACTCCACCATCACCTCCTGCCACTTGTACGACATGGACAACGAACCCGATATCTGGAATGGCACACATGTCGACGTTCACCCGGACCCGACGGGCTACGACGAGATTGCCAATCTCTATGAGGCAGAAGCAACGAATCTCAAGGCGTGGGACCCGGTGGCAGTGCGCTTTGGTCCGGTCTTCTGCTGCTGGTGGTTTGACTGGAACGGCGCCAACGGCAGTGACAAGGCCGCTCACGGCGGCGTCGACTTCCTGCCATGGTGGCTGAATCAGATCTACTGGTTCGATCAAATCAACGGCGCGCGTACGCTTGACGTCTTCGATATTCATGCGTATGCAGACTGCGGCCCTACCACCAATTTCACCAACGCACAGCTTCAGGCGGCTACGGTCAAGTGCGCTGGGTATTACTGGGATCCGGCAACTGTCAACCCGGATACGGACAACACATATACAACCAATGAGGAGCCAAATCCAGGCATCCCGTTCCACATTCCGCGCTTCAAGGCCATGGTCAACGCCATCTACCCCGGAACGCCCCTGTCTTATACCGAGTGGGGCGCGGGCCTTGCCCAGAACAGCGGATCGGACTTTTCAACGGCGTTAGCCGACGCGGACACATTAGGCGTCTTCGGACGCGAGGGACTTAGCTTTGCTTCGCGCTGGGGGGGGCCGTCGCCTGGCACTCCTGAATACCTGGCCTGGAAGATGTACACCAACTACGACGGCGCGCACGATGGATTCGGCACGGTGTCTGTATACGACACGAATAACGGAAATTCGACTCTCTTTTCCAGCTACGCCACGCTCAACTCAACCGGCACGACGATGACCATCATGGTCCTGAACAAAGATCCGGGCAACGCGGCGCAGGTAACCTTCGACCTGTCCGGATTTAACGCATCCACTTATGTGGCCTACACACTGGCCTCGACCGCATCCGGCTCGATCTCCGCCTCCAATTCGGCTGCATGGAACTCCTCACAAAGCTTCGCCCCCTACAGCATTACCCTGCTGGTGATCAGCGGGAGCGAGGCCTCCACACCCGCGTCGGCATGGTACCTCAACCCCGACGACCTGATGATTCCCGCCTCGGGAACCGCAACCCTGCATCCGGCGATCAGCAGCGGCAGCGGTCCAGTGACGCTCTCCTCGGCGGTCTTCGACGCTTTCGAGGGTGCCCTAACATGCAGCGGCTCGATCACGCTCAGCGACGCCACCATCACCACGACACAGCCGGGAACCATCACCGTGAACGCGGGCGGCACTCCCGGTTTTTGCCACTTTACCGTCACGGGCAATGACGGCACGGCAATCCAGACCGAGGGAGGATGGATTGTTGTCGGCAATCCCCCTGCCACGCTTACCCAGTCGGGCAACAACCAATCGGGCAGCGCTGGAACAGCTCTGTCGCAACCCCTGACCGTCACGTTGACTCCCGGCCAGTCCGGAGGCTCGGCAAGCGGCGCCGGCATTCGATTCACCACGTCCGCTGGAGTGCTCTCCAACGGAACAACGAGCGGGACCAGCGTGATTGCCCAAACCAACTCGTCGGGCATCGCCTCGGTCACCCTGACACTGCCCTCGTCCCACGGAACTGTGACTGTCACCGCGCAGGACCAGTTCGCGCTTGGCGGAGCCTCGGTCACCTTCACAGAAACTGCCAACTAATCCGAAGGCAGGTCTGAGAGATGAGACCGAGACGGGGCAACTGCTGGAGAGCCTGAAGGGGGCGCAGAGCTTTGCACTCCGTACCGAGCAGGTGAGCACGAAGGGAGACTATGCCGCAGTTGCAGCTACTCCGGGGATAGACGGGGACATCTGGGTGACGACGCGGGAGAATGTGTACCACAGCACGGACTCTGGAGTGACCTTCGTCCAACTCGAAGGGATGAAGAAAGCACACATCGGATTCGGCATGGCGGCGCCCGGGAAGAAGGCTCCTGCGATCTACATTAACGGCACGGCGGCCGGGACGGAGGGGACTTTTCGCTCCGATGACGGCGGCGGGAGCTGGGTGCGGATCGACGACCCGGAGCACCAGTTTGGGTGGAAGAACGAGGTCATTGGCGACCCTCGGGTATATGGGCGCGTGTACCTGGCGACTGGCGGGCGCGGGATCGTCTACGGTGAGCCTGCGGGGAGTGCGGGCGGAATGGTCGGTCAGTGATCCCCGCCACTATCGGAACGAGCCACTCCGAGACGAACTGCTGGCGAGTTTCCATTGGGTCGAGGTCACTGTGCGTTGAGTGCGGCTCAGATGGCTCGATTGTGTCCCATCGGCACCTGTATATCCCAATTACGGTTGGTCCGCTGCACCTCGGGTACATTGGGAGTGGGTAGATCGTCAAACACTCTTGCGCTCGCCCAGATGAAGCTTCGGAGAACTACAGCGCAACCCTCATCGAAAAGGTATCCCTCGGGGTGGCTGCTTTGCCTCGGCTTTGCCGTTACCGGCATCGCCGTTACAGTGCTTGGTCCCATTCTGCCTGCGATCATGCAAAGATGGCAGCTTAATGACAGTCAAGCAGGGCTGCTGTTGAGTTCACAGTTCCTGGGGTGCTTTGCCGGCAGCGTACTGGTGACTCGGCACCTGCGCAGAGCGCTTCTGCTAGGTGCGTCCGCGCTCGCCACGGGATGGATGGCCTTTGCGCTTGCGTTGGCCAGCCTGCGCGGACTTTGGTTCGCGCCTGCGGCCTTGCTGATCGCCGGATTTGGCGCGGGCCACATGATGTCCGCGATGAATCTGGTTGCGGGGCGCACCTATAAAGAGAGGCGTGGCTCAGGCTTGTCGCTCTTCAATGCGTTCTGGAGCTTTGGGGCAATTCTGTCGTCGGTGGCAATTGGCAATCTGGTATTACGGTTTTCACTGGTCAGGGTGCTGCTAGGGTTCGCTGGGTGTTCTCTTTGTGTTTTGGCCGGGTTCCTGTTCCATATTTTGCGGGCCGGCGATGCGCTGGAGCGGCCGGGTTCTGAAGAGTCGCCGTTGATTGGGAATGAGCCTGGTGGAATATCGTTCAACCAGTGGCTCCTGTTTGCGGCGATGTTCTTTCTCTATGGAGGTGTGGAGGCGAGCGTCAACGCATGGATCACGACATATACGGTGCGGCACAGCAATTCCGCGCTGTGGTTGGGCGAGGCGAGCGTCGCGGCCTTCTGGATTGCGATTACTTCTGGACGCGCTATTGCTGCAGGACTGCTGCGGTTTGTCGATGAGCGCCTGATGCAGCATGTTTGCCTGACCGGCGCGATCCTGTCACTGGGAATGGTGATTGTTGCCCGCTCCGGTGAACAGATTGTCGGCGCGGCTTTACTGACCGGCCTATTTCTGGCACCCATCTTCCCTTCGCAGTGTGCTCTGTTGATGGCGCGGGGCGCGCGGGCGCGGCAGGTTGGATGGGCGCTGGCGATCACCGGCCTTGGGGCAACTATTCTGCCCTCAGTAACTGGATTTGTCTCGACACGGACGGCATCGCTCCGGGCGGGACTGGCAATGTCGATGGTTGCGGTAGTGGTGCTGTTGACCTTGAGTATCTTGATGCCGCGAACCGCACAACGATGACGGCTCTTGCTGCAGACACTTGATTACGGAAGCTCGACCGCCGTCTGTAGCCTCAAATCATCCGATGCAGTTCCGACTTTATTCACGTTTCACCTGAATCGTTTTATATCCGGGAATTTCTTTGCTATTCTCCGCAAACCAGAAGAGCATATCGACAGCGGTTGTGTCCAATGGAATCATCTGCGGATCGTGCTGGTGGCGCCGGGACATCCTTCGCCTGTATCTTCATCGCCGGCTCTGTCAGCCAGTGCGGTTTACGCAGGGAAGCAGATGACTATTGCTGTTCACTAACGTTGTGCATGGGAGAGAAGGCTCGAATGTCATCACTGACTCGCCGTACTTTGCTTTGTTCCGGAGCCGCGACTGTCGCGTCCACCTTTCTTTCGGGCAGCGCAGTTGCGCGCGCCGCGGCGCTGGCCGATGCGAGCACCGGTGCAGCGGCTGTTGTTCCGCGCGAGCGGTTGCTGCTCGATTTCGGCTGGAAGTTCTTTCAGGGCCATGGGAGCGATCCGTACCGCGATCTCGGCTTTGGCGCGGGTCAGGGAGACTTCGCCAAGTCGGGCAGCTTTGACTTCGCGACGGAGAAGTTCGACGACTCGAAGTGGCGCTCGCTGAATCTTCCGCACGACTGGGCGGTGGAATTGTCGTTCGTGCATGATGAGGCGTTGCAGGGGCACGGCTACAAGCCGCTCGGCCGCCGCTACCCGGAGACCAGCGTGGGTTGGTATCGCCGTGAGATTGAGATTCCCGAGAGCGATCGCGGGCGCCGAGCGTCGATTGAGTTCGACGGCGGGTTCCGCGATGCGCTGGTCTTTCTGAACGGATATTTCATTGGCAGAAACGACAACGGGTATGCTCCTTTCAGCTTCGATCTGACCGACTTTATCAACTACGGCGGCAAGAACTTTCTGGTTGTTCGTATGGACGCGAGTTTCGGCGACGGCTGGTTCTACGAAGGCGCGGGCATCTACCGGCACGTGTGGCTGACTAAGAGCGACGCGCTGCACCTGGGCCACTGGGAGAGTTACGTTCGTGCGGAGATCGTTCACAACAAAACCAAGGGCGATTCGGCAACTCTGAGCCTGGGGACAGTTGTTCAGAACGAAGGCATGCAGGCGGAGACTTGTCGCGTCCGCTGGCAGATTCTGGATGGGGCGGGCAAAGTGGTTGCGACAGCGGATGCCGCACCTGAGACGATCGCGAGCGGCGGCGCTGCCGACTTCAAGGCGACTGCGATTCTCGCGAATCCGGCGCTGTGGTCTCTGGAGTCGCCGGAGTTGCACTTGGCGATGGTGACGGTCGAGGCGGACGGCAAAGCGCGAGATGCGGAGCAGGTTCGGTTCGGCGTGCGGAGCGTTCTGTTCGATGCGGACAACGGCTTCTTCCTGAACGGAAAGTCGGTGAAGATCAAGGGGACCTGCAATCACCAGGACCACGCCGGCGTAGGCGCAGCGGTTCCGGACCGGCTGCAATGGTTTCGGCTGGCGGTGTTGAAGGAGATGGGGTCGAATGCCGTGCGCACATCGCACAACATGCCGACCCCGGAGTGGGTGGATGCGTGTGACCGCATGGGCATGATGATGCTGTGCGAGACACGCATGATGAGTTCCACTCCCGAAGGACAGGCGCAACTAGAGCTGATGGTGAAGCGCTACCGGAACTCTCCGGCGATCATCCTGTGGTCGATGGGTAACGAAGAGTGGCCGCTGCAATCGAGCGAGCACGGCGAGCATGTGGTTGCGGCTATGGTGAAGCGCACGCATGAACTCGATCCGACGCGGTTGTGCACGGCGGCAACGACCGCGCCATTCGCCAACAGCGTGGCCAAGTCGCTGGATGTGGAGGGATTCAACTACACGCTAAAGGACATCGATGCGTACCACACGGCGCATCCGAAGCAGCCTTCGATCGGCACGGAGACGGCGAGCACCGTGTCGACACGCGGTATCTACTCGACGGACAAGCTGCGCAACTGGGTCAGCGCGTACGACCTTAACGACACGAGTTGGTCAGAACTCGCCGAGGAGTGGTGGCAATTCTATGCAGCGCGGCCGTGGCTGGCAGGAGGGTTTGCGTGGACCGGCTTCGACTATCGTGGCGAGCCGACTCCTTATGGCTGGCCGTCGATCAACTCGCAGTTCGGCATCGTGGATATGTGCGGCTTTCCCAAGGACAACTACTTCTACTACAAGGCGTGGTGGGGCGCCGATCCCATCCTGCACCTGTTCCCGCACTGGAACTGGGAGGAGCGCATGGGCGAGATTGTGCCGGTGTGGGTCCACTCCAACCTGGACGAGGTGGAGTTGTTCCTGAACAGCAAGAGCCTGGGCAGCAAGAAGGTCCTGCCGCTGGACCACCTGGAGTGGAAGGTCAAGTACCAGCCGGGTGCGATCGAAGCGCGCGGCAGCAAGCATGGCAAGGTGGTGTTGACCGAGCGGCGCGAGACGACAGGCAAAGCGGCGACCATCAAGCTTACGGCGGATCGGATGGAGATCGATGCCGACGGAGAAGACGTTGCGATGCTGGGCGTCCAGGTGCTGGACGACGCGGGGCGAAGCGTGCCTACGGCAGACAATCAGATCAGCTTCAAGGTCAGCGGCGAGGGTGCGCTGATCGGTGTCGGCAATGGCGATCCCAACTGCCAGGAATCGGACAAGGAGCCGAGGCGGAGCCTGTTCAATGGACTGGCGCAGGCGATCGTGCAAGCGACCCGAACTCCGGGAACAATTGTAGTGGAAGCGTACACGGAAGACTGGCCGGGGCCTAAGCTGCCTTCGACGATGCTGCGAATCGCGACAAAGGCGGTTAGGTTGCGAGGTTTTGTGTGATCGCGGGTGTTGGCAATGGCTCCGAATCCGCCCGGGGCAACAACTTTACGCTGACTCTACTGGCGCATACCGTGACCGATATTGTCATCCCGAAAGTGAATTGAAATATGGCTATGACGCGCACCGCTGCGGGGACCGGATGGAAGCCGGCGGCGAGCAATACGACCGGCAATGGAGACCGGGTGCGGCTCGATTTGCCTGTTCCCGGGCATCGTCAGAGTGGTACAACTGATGCTGACGCGATGACACGGAAGACTGAGCGGATCGAGGGCAAACCCGTCAACCTGAAGGTGCTGGCAGAGTATCTCGATCTCTCGCCGGCGACGATATCGCTGGTCATGAATAACGCCCCCGGCGCTAAATCGATTGCGCTGACTACGCGCGAACGGGTGCTGGCGGCTGCCAAGAAATTGGACTACCGGCCGAACACAATCGCCCGCTCCCTGCGAACCCGGCAGACCTTTACGATCGGTGTGATCGTGCCGGAGTTCAGCGAAGGCTACTTCACAATGGTGATGAACGGCGTGGAGCAGTCTCTGATGCAGTCGGGCTACCTGCATTATGTGGTTTGCCACCAAGGCAGGGCGGACCTTATCGATGAAATTCCGAGGTTGTTACTGAAGCGTTCTGTCGATGGGTTTCTGCTGGTCAATACTTCTTTGAACGAGCCGGTGAACCAGCCGGTGGTGTCGATTTCCGGGCATCGGCGCATGTCCGGCGTCACCAATGTGGTCCTGGACCACGACCGCTCGGCAACTCTAGCATTGAAGCATCTGTATGAACTGGGCCATCGGAGAATCGCGTTCATGAAAGGCCAGCGCCATGCGCTGGATTCGGAGACGCGTTGGGAGAGTATCGCGGCGATTGCGCGGAAGATGGGCATAATGATCGTCCCGGAGCTCTGCATGTATCTGGAAAAGAATTCGTGGTCGCCGGAGCTTGGGTACCCGATAGTGCGTGACCTTTTGAAGAGGACGCAGGACTTCACCGCGATCTTTTGCTTCAACGATATTGCGGCAATAGGCGCAGTGCGAGCCCTGGCGGACGCCGGCTTTTCCTGCCCGCAGGACTTCTCAGTGGTCGGCTTCGACGACATTGCGAGTGCCATGTACCACACGCCCAGCTTGACGACTGTGAGACAGCCTCTGCACCGGATGGGAGAAACTGCGGCGCAGATGCTGCTGCACCGGATCCAGTTTCCCCACGAGGCATATCCTGAGATGGTGACGTTTGAGCCGGAACTGATGGTGCGCGAATCTACCGGGGCGGCGCGTCGGCTGCCCATCTTGCGCTCACGAACGAAGACGCGCACCGCGCGTTCCAATGGCGCGGCCAAGAGCTGAGCTGATTGAACGCCATTCTGAACCATGTCGAAGCTGAGCGAATCGCTGGCTTCGAACCAGGGGGCGGAGCACCCGAGCAATTTGAACTCCAGATGGGCTGGATTAGCGCCTCGGGGTGTTAGCGTCAGATGAGGATCTGATCTCCCGGTTGCCCGTCAATCGCTCGAGATCGAAATTCCTGCCCGCATTGCGGCCTGCGGGGTGCGCAGCGTTCTCTAGAAACCTGCCCGCGCTTTGAACTCGCGGGCGCGGTCGCGAGCGACGGTCAGGTCTGTATTCTTGGCATCCTTCAGGCGAACATTGAGAGCTCCGCCGGGCAGCGACGAGACCTCCTTGATCCACGCCAGATTCACCAGCGTGCTGCGGTGGATGCGGGCAAACTGACTCGGATCCAGTTTTCGCTCCAGTTCAGCGATGGCATGGTCGATAAAGTAGGCCCTTCCCTCTGAGACCGCATAGGTGAGCTTGTCTTCGGCGTAGAAATGACTCACGCGATCAAGATCGAGGAACCAAAGACGATCCCCGAGGCGCGATGCAATCCGGCTGGGAAACTCAACCTTGATGCCGCGCAGCGAGTCCGTGATCTGGCGGAGCAGAGCGTGCAGATCTGGTTGCGCCGAAAGTCCCGCGTTGCGCAACCGCTCCACCTTACTCAAAGCGCGTTCGAGCGTCTCGGCTTCCACCGGCTTCAGTAAGTAGTCGACTGCATTTTCGCCGAACGCCTGCAGCGCGTACTGGTTGTAGGCTGTGGTGAAAACCACAACCGGCTGGCTCGGCAACCGCGCCAGAACTTCAAAGCCATTCAGCCGCGGCATCTGGATATCGAGAAAGCACAAGTCGGGCGGATTCGCGGACAGCGCTGCCACGGCTTCCTCGGGCTTGGTCGTCAAGCCCATCACTTCCACCCGCCCCGTGTTCTCAAGCAAGCGACGCAGGCGTCCGAGCGCCAGCGGCTCATCATCCACGAGATAGACACGCAGTTTCATGGGCGCGGGAGGATCATCTCCACCACAGAATAAGCGTCTCGCCGGGTGACGTTGAGCCTTGCCCGGTCGCCGAATAACGTATCGAGGCGCTGCACCAGCTTGTCGAGTCCGTGGCCGGCACAAATGTCGGCCAATTCAAAGCCCGGCCCCGTATCGCCGACCTCGATGTGGATGCCCTCCGCATCGGCGCGCCCGCTCACCACAAGATCACCACCGTCGCTCTGCGGAGTAATTCCGTGTTTCACCGCGTTCTCAACCAGCGACTGGATCGACATTGGCGGAACCTTGGTTTCTCTCAACTCATCCGGCACTTCAACCCGCGCGCGCAGCTTGTCGCCCAGGCGCACCCGCTCGATGTCCAGGTAGCTTTCTACCATCGCGATCTCCTGATGCAAGGGGATCAGCGAATTGGCACTCGTATCGAGAGAGGCTCGCAGCAGAATCGCCAGGCGGCCCACAATCTGGTCGGCGCGGGCGGGATCGATGGCGATGAGCGCGCTTATCGAGTTCAGAGTGTTGAATAGAAAGTGAGGATGAATCCACGATTCGAGCGATCGCAGGCGAGTCTCTGCCGCAAGTTTTCGCGATCGCTCCCCGGCGATCTGCTTTTCATGCAGCTCCCGCTCCATCATCTGCACACGGGCAAGCAGCGTTGCATGCGTCATGGCGCCGAGACCGAAAACCAGCGCCAGCGGCACCGCGAAGCGCAGCGTGCGATAGTAGTCGAGCCAAAAATGCTGCGAACCCGAAAAGCCGGCTGCCGCCAGGAGCGATTGCGCCAGGAGGCAGCCCCCTGTGGTGAACACCAGGATGCCAGGAATCACAACCTTCCATGGCGGGACCCCGCGGAGAGCCAGTCTCTCAATGAGCCAACCCAGGATCAAAAGCGCAAAAAAACTGGTCAGATTCGCGTAAACAAATGTGAAAGCCAGGCTTTGCAATAGGTCGCGGGTGGAGCGAGCGGGACCACCCACAAACACGACCAGATCCACCAGCGCCACAGCCACATTGGTCCACAACAAGGAGAATAACCATCGGTGCTTGAAAGGAACTGTCCCCGTTGTCATCGTGCGCCGCCTGAATTCTTCGCGCTTAGCGGTTCCAGCGTGCCGATGCGGAAGACGCTGAGAAGCTGCGGCGTGTCCCGACCGAGCAGTTTCATCTCACCGGAGACCTCCTCATAGATCGTGGCGTACTCGATTTGCTTCGTCGCCAGCGACACCCAGATCTCTCCCCAGAAATCGCTGCGTCCCTGAATGGTTACGCCGCCGTTGGCAATCTCAACGGGATTGAAGAATGCACGGTAGTCGATCAGAACGCAATCCTGGCCGTTTCTTTCGGAGCGGCCGACCCATTCGAGCACCATATCGCGACTATGGAAAGTGCCCACGCCGGGCATGTTTACATCCTGGTTAGCGGAGATGTGAAGCGGTACATTCAGCTTGAGCTGATCGAAGAAACTCTGGCCGAACGACTCCATCATGCTCGTATCCCAAATCAGGTTACGCTCCTGGACTGCTGTCGGGGGAAACGATTTGAAGAAATCCGGCTTCATGGTGTCAGGAGAGCCAACCGGATAGTGGAACCCTTCGATGAAGTCGCGCTTCTGCGCCGCGGGGAAAGGAACTGTGGCGCCGTCTACCTCGGCGATGCCAACGTTCTTCCACTCAACTTCACCATTCGCAAGCCCACGCGTGTAGTCTCCGGTTACGCGCTGGCGGTGAACCACGTCGCCGGTACGGTTGGCAGTGTCGTAATCCACGGTGAACCGGTAAGTGCGAGGACCGGCATCCTTTACAATCGTCCCGCGCGGCAGATCCCAGGTCTGTGCGGTAGAGGTTGGCACTGAGGTGGATTGGGCAAGCAGCGGTTGGACAGTCAGGCCATATGTGGCCCAAATCAAAACGGAATGCAGGATCATTCTGCTGATCATTGGTGTGATACCTCTCAGTGCGCAGTGTCCCGCAGGCAGCTAAGAGATGCATCTTCTTTGCGACGAAGGGCAATAATTCCCGACCGAACGCTTCCGCACGCCGACGAACCGGAGTTGCTCTAGCGCCGCATCGAGACGATTCCTATAGTGCGGGCGAAGATTTGAAGATTGACGAGGATTCTCGTCAGTTGACGCCAAGTAGCGCGTCGAGAGAGGGTAAGTGGTCCGCCGCCTGATCGAGCGGGCCCTCAATGCAGGATCGCCACGCCCTCACTCGACGTGCACGGTCGTGCTCAACGGCAGGTCCGCCGAAGAATCCCCGACCATCAGGCTCACCGGCTCCGTCTCCACGCGGAAATGGCCCAATTTCTGATCCCAGTACGCCAGCTGCGAAGCCGACAGCGCAATCTCCGCCGTCTTCGTCTGCCCCGGTTCGATGCTCAGCCGCCGGAACCCCTCCAACTCCTCGCGCGGCCGCTCGAGCTTCGACCCGAGATGTTTCACATAGAGCTGGACCACCTCATCCCCGGCGCGGCTACCCGTGTTGGTCACATCCACGGTCACCTGCACCGTCCCGGCCTTCGCAACGCGAGGCGAAGCCGTCTTCAAATTCGAAAATTTGAACGTCGTATAGCTCAGCCCAAATCCAAACGGATATAGCGGCTCGCCTTTGAAATACATGTAGGTATAACCGTCCCGGATGTTGTAGTCCATGCGCGCCGGCAACTGATCCGCCGACTTCGGCCACGTCTCCACCAGATGCCCGCCCGGGTTGTACTTCCCGAACAGCACCTTCGCCAGCGCCGTCCCCTCATCCTGCGCCGACTGCGCCATCGTCAGGATCGCCGGCACATTCGCTTCGGTCCAGTTGATCGCATAAGGGAAGCTCGCGATCAGCATCACCACTGTCTTCGGATTCACGTAGTAAATCTGCTTGATCAGCTGCTCCTGCTCCAGATTGATGCTCTCTCGGTCGCGCCCCTCGCGCCCATCGCTCCCCACGCTGCAGGGAAGAGTATTGCCTCCATCCGGTGTGTTCACCCATTCGTGCGCCTCATCGCCGCACGTTGGATTGTTCCCCACCACAACCACCGCAACATCCGACTGCCGTGCTGCCTTGATTGCGTCCGCCTCGCCGTTCTGGGTGTCATCGGCCGCGTAGTTCACCTTCACATTCGGCCCAACCTCATCCCTGATCGCCTGCAGCGGCGTCACCGTATAAGGCGGCGTCCCTCCGTACCAGTCCCAGTGCACCACATCGGCCAGCGGCCCAATCACGGCAATCGACTTTATCTTCGCCTTGTCCAGCGGCAGAAAATCATTCTCATTCTTCAGCAGCACGACCGACTCGAGCGCCATCTCCCGCGACACATCGCGATCCCGATCCGTGTTCCACGGCTCCGGCTCGTCCTTGATCTTCGTGTACGGCACCAGGTCCGGCGGGTCGAGCAGCCCCAACTTGATCGCAATCTGGAACTTGTAATGCAGCACGGCATCCAGATCCGCCTCCGTGAGCGATCCATCCTTCAGCGCGGCTTTCACTTCATCCTTGTAACCGCCCAGAAACTGATTAATCCCGTTCTTGATGCATGCCACGACCGCCGCTTCCTGGTTGGGATAGGTATGCCGCGGATCCACCAGCAGCTGCACCGCCCCGCCATCGGTCGAAAGCACATCCACGCCCCACTGGTCGCGCACGAAGCTCTTCAGGATCGGATTCACCGCCATCGGCGTGCCGTTCCACGCGTTGTACGAGGCCATCACAGCCTTCGCGCCGCCTTCCAGAAACGCCATGCGGAAGGGAACCGAGTAGTACTCCCAGAATAGCCGCTGGTCGAAGTCCGACGAGGAACTCGTCCGATAATTCTCGTTCTCGTTCGCCAGGAAATGCTTCAGTAGCGCCGCAGCCTGCCAGTACTTGGGATCATTGCTCTGCAGCCCTCGGGTGAACGCCACGGCCATCGTCCCGTTGAAGAACGGATCCTCGCCGTAAACCTCTTCGCTCCTCCCCCACCGCGGATCGCGGTCCAGATCCGACTGCGGTCCCCACACCATCAGGATTTGCCGGTTGTACTTCGGCGTCTGCGTGATGAACCGCGCCTCATAGCCCTCCACGCCGGCCGCCTGCCGCACCAGCTCCGGATCCCACGATTCTCCCATCCCCGGCGGCTGCGGGAACTGAGTCGTAGCGATCGGCTCGCGCCCGAAACGCGCCTCGCGCTGCACCACACCATGAATTCCCTCGGAGCTGCCGATGTTCGGCACACCCAGACGAGGCACCCCCGTCTGCGTCCCCAGCACGCCGATCTTTTCATCCACCGTCATCAGTGACAGCAGGTTGTCAATGCGCTTATCCGCTGGCAGGTTTGGATCGTTAAACGGATACCGCGTCTGTTGCGCAAGGGCGGGTACAACGGTGAAGGCAAGCGAGACAAGCAGGGACAACGGAAGCCGCATGCGGATGGTCACTTCCAGCCTCCTCATCCTCTCGGCCAGCATCGCAAAATCGTTTTTCCAGAGAGGATGATCGTGGAACCCACCAAGCCTAACACGCCCCGCGATCTGTCCCGCGCATCGTTCCCCGTCCGTTCGTTTTTCACCGGAAACGAGTTTCGTGGGCAACGGTGGCACCCCGACCGGGCGGCAGCAGAGATCAGTGCGTACTTCAAGCGAATCCGTTGGAGTTGAAACGGCATACATCGGCTCTGTACCGGGCAGCGCCCTCCGGATCGAGGCGACGCATCAGAGGGCTGCTTTCGCCGATGCGACGGGCAAGCGTTCTCGCAAGTTCGGAGCTCTCCCCATCGCCGATCTGCTGGCGCAATACGGTCTCCAGATCGCCGTCCTTGCGGACGAGCCGTTCAACCCGTTCTGTGAGGTGACCGCTTTTGGGATCAAAGTACAACTTCAGACTCCCGGCGATCTTGCTGTCGATCTGCTGGACGCCCAGAGCCAATTCACGGCTCAATTCGGCGATAAGGCGCTGGCCTTCGTTCCTCACAACCTCCGTGTCCACATTTCCCTGAGCCTGCCGGAGTGCAAGGATGCCGATCCTGAGAGCGGACACGGCGAATGAGTTGCGAGGACGTCCTTCATCTCGCATCTTTAGCTCCGCGACCACTGGGGGGTGGGGGAGAAACTCGGTGGGCCTTGGGAGTGTTTCATGCTGTCGCGGCGGTGAGAACGCGGCGCGCGGTCAGCGTGAGCATCAGGCGGGAGAAGCCGGAGAAGAGCAGGCTGATGCCGAAGAGGGTACCGGCGACCCAGGTGGAACTTTGGGGCCAGCTCCACCAGATGAGCAGGGTCAGGATGAAATCGATGAGGCCGTCGAAGAGCAGCCACCCGGAGCCGTGCCGGGGCTGGAGTTGGAAGAAGTGGATGATCTGGACGACGCCTTTGATGAGGAAGTAGGCGCCGATGAACAGGGTAAGGGATGCGAGCCCGGCGATGGGATGAAAGAAGAGGAAGAGGCCGCCCAGCAGATAGAGGATGCCGAGCAGCACCTCCCAAAGGATGCCGCCTGTGGTGTGCGTCTTCCAGGCGAAGAGGAAGTGGAGGGTACCGACGAGAACGAAGAACCAGCCGACCATGAGAGCGATGGCAATGCCGGAGACCAGGGGAAGAAGGATAGAGAAGAAACCGGCGAGGATGATGAGAATAGCAATGGTAAGGGACCAGCCGAAAGCATGGGGGCTTCGGGGCGAGAGCGGAATGGAACCTGGGGTGGAAAACGCGCTCATGGCAGGCCTCTTTTCTGGAGTATGGCGAGGAGATTCCCTTGGCTGATTGGTTGATGCGGAGGGAAGGGCGGCGGGTTGCAAACCTGCGATCCGATTTGAGCTGGAAAGCCAAACCGAGTTACTTTTTGGGGACGGCGAGGGGGATTTCGAGGGTGCCGAGTTTGCCGGAGGGGGGGTCGAGGACGCCGATGCGGAGGAAGAGTTGGCCGGAGGGCAGGTCGAGCTGCTGGGTGAACTGGTAGGGGCTCCGGATGAACTGCCGGTACTGGGCGCTGGTGAGCGGCATCTTGATGGTCTGGCTGAGGCCGGTGACGGGATTGCCCTTGGCGTCAGTGACGGTGACGTCGACGACGGTTTCGCGGGCGTAGACCTTGAGGGTTGGGGCGGTGATGGTGGGCTGCGGGGATTGGGCGTAAACCCACATCTCAGAATCGAGATGTGGGGCACCCAATGTCGTGAGGATGAGGAGAAGCGGCGTGAGGGCCGGTTTGCTGAGGCGCATGGGTTTGCTTCTACGGACGCGTAAGGAGGATTGAAGCAGATGTTCCGCGGGAGTGACAAACAAATGGGAATGACCCCACGTCAGCGGCGATGAAGCTGCCGCTGACGTGGGGCACCCGGGTTTGGTGGTTATGGGTGGATGGCGGAGGTGGGGATTTCGATGGCGCCGACGCGGTCGCTGGTGAGGTCGTGGACGCCGACGCGGAGGATGTATTCGCCGGTGGCGGGGACGTCGATCTCCTGGCGGAGCTTGGCGCCGCTGGCGAGCATGGACTGATAGGCAGCGGGAGGCAGGCTGGGTTTGGCGGCGAGAGCGCTGGAGTTGAGCAGACGGCCGTCGGCGGAGTTGTAGACGTTGACGGCGTATTCAAACTGGCCGTGGTAGTTGCCGTCGGGCGAGGGATCGAACTGGATTCCGTTGAGGTCGATGAGGTAAGAGAGCGTGAGATGCCGGTAAGGCGGCTTCATCACCTTGGGGTCGGCGGCGTTGTTGGGGAGCAGGGCGGACTCGGTGGCAGCGCCCGAGCCGATGCCGACGTGGAAGAGAATCTCGCTGGGCTCGAGCGTGCCGCGCATCATGGCGGACTGCAGCGGCGTTGCCTTGTCGACCTGCCTGGAACTGGCGGTGGTTTCGCCGGGCGGGACGGCGTGGTAGGCCGTCATGTAGAGGAGAGTGAGGCCGGGCTTGTCGACCGCGACGTTGATGTTGTGGCGGCGTGTGTCGTCGTTCAAGTAGGTGGGCGAGTAGCTGAGGGCGTAGTAGTTGGAGCCGGCGTCAATGGCCTGAAGGGCTGCGCCGGCGAGGTCGTTGGTGTTGTAGAAGGCCTTTCCGCCGGTCCCCTCGGCGATGCTGTCCATGGTTTCGTGTTCAAAGACGGATATCCGGACGGGGTAGGCGGTCGGGTCGTTCCTGGCGAGCGCGTCGAGGGCGCGAGGGTCGACGGGGTAGACCGCGACGTGGGAGTGGTCGAGCAGGCCGACGGCCAACCGCATGTCCGGTCCGGAGTCGTAGCAGAGGCTGCCCTGCTTGTCGCGCATGCGGGGGGAGAAGGCGCCGGTGAACCAGATGAGGTTCTTGCGGCCGGGCATGCCGGAGGTGAAGCGGGCGATCTGGGTGAGGGCTGATTCCGCGTAGGCCGCGCGGGCGGCGGCGTGGTTGCACTCCACGTTGAGGTCTACCTGCTGACTCTGCGCGAGCAGGGCGTTCGTGCTTCTTGGCGCAGGGGCTCCGGTGGTTGGCGGGTCCGGGGCGATGTTGTCGGTCGGCTCCTGGCCAAAGTCCTCAAGCGGTGCGATGCTCAGGTCGAGCTTGTGGCTTTTGAGAGCCTTCTTGAGCAGGTCGCGGTCGGAGGTGAATCCCTGGACCAGCGTGAGCTGGCCGGTGGGTGAGAGGCCGAAAACCGCGAGGCGAGTGCCGGGAGCGAGTTTGTCGACGAATTCGGCCATGCGCTGGCGGACGACGGCCTGGGTGGCAATGGGTGTGTCAGTGGCGTCGAACAGCAGCATGTCCAGCGGCAGCGCGGTCGCCGGGGGGCCATCGTTGGCGAAGGTGTTGGGCGCGAGAGCCGGTGCGGGCGAGGGGGCATCGGCGTCCTGCTGGTCGGAGCGGTGCTCGCGGAAGCTGCGCGGGTAGATGGGTTTGCCGTCTTCTTTTACGGCGAAGTCGGCCTGGGTGAGGTCGTGAACCGGTTTGCCCTGGGCGTCGGTGACGTTGATGTCGACGACCACTTCGCGGGAGTAGACGCGGACCGTGGGAGGGGTTGGCGGCGCGGCGGGCGGGGTTTGGGCGGAGAGATATGGGCAGCAGAGGGAGATGGCGCTGAGGATCAGGGCAGAGGAGGGGAGGGACAGCTTGCAAACGCGCATTAGGGCTCTCTCAGAGGCAGATTCCTTGCGGAATCGTAAAGCGGCCTTTGCTACCGCTTGGGTGGTGGTTGATCCGAAGGATGCCAACGCAGTGGTTTGCGCGGCGGAATCAGTGTAGACCGAGAATGGGATGGGGCAAAGCAGATTTCGGCGGGGATGGCAAACAAGGGAACTGCCCTGGAGAGTGAGTAAACTCCGGTGGGCGCAGCTTACACTGTAGGGGTGATTGTGTGAGGTGCATTGGTGAAACTGGTCGATTATGAGGATGTTCCGGCGATGTGTGACCAAATTCTCGACGAAGTCGAGACGGCGGGAGTCACGTTCCAGGTTCTGAAGGGCGGGCGCCCCATGGTGCGCATCGAGCCGGTGGATGAGGCTATCAGGCCACAGCTTGCCGCAGAGCACCAGCGCTGAGACTTGCCAGGGATTCTAAAGCTGGGTCGATTTAGCGGTGACGGACGGAGTTGAGGCGAGTCTTACAAATACACAGGAGTTATTGAAAACCTATGGCTACACCAGTTGCAGTGCCGCTCAGTGTGAGCGAGATGGGGATGAGCGAGGTGGAGCGCGCGCAGACGCTGGCGCGGCGGTATCACGCGGAGTTCGTCGACCTGAAGAACTTCAAGATTTCGCATGAGCTGTTCAAGACCGTGCCGGTGGACATGATGTTCCGGTACAACTTTGTGCCGCTGGAGCAACTGGAGGGGCGGCTGGCGATTGCGGTAAGCGACCCGTCGAAGCTGATGATGCTGGACGAGATATCGGGGCTGCTGGGGCAGCGGCTGGTGACCCGGGTGGCGACGCTGACGCAGATCACCGACATTCTGAAGAAGACAGAGCAGAGCCAGCGGGTGCTGGACGAGGCGAGCGAAGGGCTGGCCTTCGATGTGCTGTCGGGCGATGAGAACTCCGACGAGAACATTTCGATTGAGCGGCTGACCAGCGAAGACGATATCTCGCCGATCATCCGGCTGGTGGATACAACAATCTTCACGGCGCTGGAGCGGAGAGCTTCCGACATCCACCTGGAGACGTGCGACGACTGCCTGATGGTGAAGTACCGGATTGACGGCGTGCTGCAGCAGGCCATGGCGCCGATCGCGCGGGAGCACCACCAGACGATTCTGTCGCGCATCAAGGTGATGAGCGAACTGGACATTGCCGAGCGACGGGTGCCGCAGGACGGACGCTTCCGGGTGCGGTACAAGGGCCGGCTGATCGACTTTCGCGTGAGCATAATGCCGACGGTGCATGGCGAGAACGCGGTGCTGAGGGTGCTCGACAAGGAATCGATGTCAGAGAAGTTCAAGAAGCTGAGCCTGGATGTGGTGGGCTTCGCGGCGAAGGACCTGGAGCGGTTCCGGCGGTACATCAAGGAGCCGTACGGGATGGTGCTGGTGACCGGGCCGACGGGTTCGGGCAAGACGACCACGCTGTATGCCGCGCTGAACGAGATCAAGAGCGAGGAAGACAAGATCATCACCATCGAGGACCCGGTGGAGTACCAGATTCGCGGGATCACGCAGATTCCGGTGAACGAGAAAAAGGGGCTGACGTTTGCGCGCGGGCTGCGGTCGATTTTGCGGCATGACCCGGACAAGATTCTGGTCGGCGAAATCCGCGATGCGGAGACGGCGCAGATTGCGATCAACTCGGCGCTGACGGGGCATTTGGTGTTTACCACGGTGCACGCGAATAACGTGGTGGACGTGCTGGGACGCTTCCTGAACATGGGCGTGGAGCCGTACAACTTTGTGTCGGCGCTGAACTGCATTCTGGCGCAGCGGCTGGTGCGGACGGTGTGCGAATTCTGCGTGAAAGATGTGCATTACACGGATGCGGAGCTGCGGCTGAGTGGACTCGACCCGGAAGAATGGCGCGGGTTCACCTTCCGCGAAGGGCCGGGATGCATGGAGTGCGCAGGCACCGGGTTCCGCGGGCGATCGGCGATCCACGAACTGCTGGAGCTGGACGACGAGATTCGCGAGATGCTGCTGGCAAAGCGGCCGGGCAGCGAGATCCGCAAAAAGGCGCGGGAAAAGGGCATGGGATTTCTGCGGGATTCGGCGATTGAGCGGGTGAAGCTGGGGATTACGACGCTGAAGGAGATCAATAAGGTTACGTTCATTGAGACGAATCGGTAGGAGCAGTTGTGAGTTGCTAGTTGTTAGTGAAGGCAGAGGCGCGGAGAGCCGTTTGTGGCTGTGGCAGAGATCGCGGGCGGAAGCGGAAGGAAGCAGGTAGTCTAGGACTGAATGGAATTTTTACCGAGATCGTTGGGGACGCGGCCGCGGCTGGCGTGCGAGGTGCGGGCCGACGGGGTCGTTGCGGCGCGGGCTGAGGATGCGACGGCAGTGCTGCAAGCGGTGGCGCGGGTATCGCTGACGGAGGGGATTGTGCTTCCGCAGTTTCATCCGGACCCTGCGGCGGCCGAGAATGGGACGGAGCCGGGCTCCGTTGCCGGCGGTGTGCGCGAGACGGCGGGACGCGAGGCGCTGGTCGGAGCGTTGCGGACGGCGCTGGAGCAGGTGGGCCAGCGCGGGCGCGACGTGACGCTGGTGGTCCCGGATGCGGCGGTGCGCGTGCTGCTGCTGGACTTCGATGCGCTTCCGGCGAAGGCGGCGGAAGCGCTGCCCGTGGTGCGCTTCCGGTTGAAGAAGCTGCTGCCGTTTGACGCGGACGGCGCGGCGGTGAGCTACCAGGTGATGGCAACCACGCGAGCCGGCTTGCAGGTGCTGGCGGTGGCGATGCCGCGGGAAGTGCAGGCGGAGTATGAAAGGTTGGTGCGCGAGGCTGGGTTTGAGCCGGGCGCGGTGCTGCCCAGCACGCTGGCGGCGCTGGCCGGGCTTGCCGAGGGCGAAACGCCCATGCTGGTGGTGAACGCGGGGCTGGAGGGAGTGACCACGGCGATTGTGAAGTCCGGGGTGCTGCTGCTGCACCGGACGGTCGATCTGGGCGGCGAGGCCGGAGCGGGCGCGGTGCGAGTGGAGGTTGCTGCCGCGGCCGCGGCGCAGGAGCCTGCGGACATCAGCATTGCGGCAATTGCGGCGCGATTGAAAGCGCTTGATGCACGGGCGGCGATGCAGCCGGCGGCGGCGGCGGAGCGCGGAGCGGACGCTGGGTGGAATGAGGTGGGGCAGGCGGTGAGCGTGGCGACGGCGTACTTTGAGGACACATTGGAGACGGCGCCAACGGTCGTGCTTTCTGCCGGGCCGCTGGGCGCCGAGGCGCTGACGGCGGTGCTCGGCGAGTTGAGCGCCGGCATGGGAGTCGAGGCGGTTGCGGTGCAGGAGATCGTGAGCCGGCAGATGCTGGGCGAAGGAGCGGCGTCGGCGGGTTTGTACGGCGGGATTCCGCTGGGCTGGCTGGCGGGAGTGCGGGGGGCGCTGGCCAACTGATGCGCATCTCGATCAATCTCGCGACCCGCCCGTTTGTCGAGCTGCGGCCATTGTTTGCGCGGCTTCGGCTGGCGATGGCCGGGCTGACGCTGCTGGTGGCGGTGCTGGGGTTCGGCTTGCACGCTATGAATGTGAGGGCACGGGCGGCACAGGCACAGATGGATGTGCTGAAGGCGCAAACCCGGGCGCTGGAGATGGAGCGGCAGACCAACGAAGCGCGCATGCACGAGCCGCAGAACCGGGCGGTGCTGGATCGCTCGCAGTTTTTGAACACACTGTTTGCGAGCAAAAGCT